>OBVT01000001.1_pt1 | contig 288204 bp, 273 predicted proteins | sample 1476231 | NCBI WGS metagenome assembly OBVT01 (sample SAMEA2580031, study PRJEB22360) | human gut metagenome | reverse complement strand
CAAGCTGAAGACTACAGGCTGAAGCTGTCCCCTAAGAAAGCGAGCCAACAATACGTAGTATTGTAAATAAAGAAGCCAGTAAATGAATTTATAATAAACTCATTTACTGGCTATTTTGTTAGGAATTATGTCCCAGCCTCTTTTAATTAAAATAAATGAAATTTAACTTTCTAGTGGAGTTTGTTTTTTTCTTAAAATACTTTGAGCGATAATGCCACCATGGTATTTACCGTTTTCAATGAAAATTGAATTATTATCATTACCAGCTGCTATAACACCAGCAATATAACAGTTTTCCACATTTGTTTCATACGTTTCTTTGTTATAAATTGGAGCTGTTCCAAATTCATTAGTATGAATATCTATACCAATAGATTGTAAAAACTCATAGTCTGGATGATAACCAATCATTGCAAAAACAAAGTCATTTGGTATTGTTACTGTTTCACCATTTTTTTCATAAGTTACTGAATGTTGAGTGATTTCAGTAACATTTGCATCAAATTCCATATCGATTTTTTCATGGTTAACTAAAGATTCAAAATTTGGTAAAATCCAAGGTTTAATTGCTGCTGAATATCGATCTCCACGATATAATACAGTCACATTTGCCCCAGCCTTTTCCAATTCCAAAGCTGCATCTACTGCAGAATTCTTACCTCCAATAACCACAACATCTTGATTGAAGTATGGATGTGCTTCTTTAAAGTAATGTTTAACCTTAGATAAATCCGCACCTTTAACATCTAAAGTATTATGTTGACCGTAATAACCAGTCGCAACTGTTAAAAATTTACATTCATACACGTCTTTAGTTGTTGTAATTGTAAATTTATTTCCAATTTTTTTAACTGTTAATACTTCCTCAAAAGGATGTACATTCAACTGATGAAATTTTACTACTTCTCTATAATAGACAAGTGCTTGGTTACGACGAGGTTTACTTTCCTCTACAATAAATGGCACATCGCCAATACTTAATTTATCGCTAGAAGAGAAAAAAGTTTGATGCGTAGGATAATGATAAATGGCATCTACAATATTACCTTTTTCAATTACTAGTGTTTCTATGCCTTTTTTCTTTTGCTCAATGGCTGCACTTAAACCACATGGGCCTCCACCAATAATAATACTTTCAATTGTTTGCATGTTTAATGGCCTCCTTTAATCACTAACATATTATATCAGTTTACTGATATATTTCTAAATAAAAATATTTACATTATTATTTACTTATCTTCAAATGAACATAAAAAAGATACACCATTTTAGGTGTATCTTTTTTAATACATTCAGATATTATTGAGGAATAACTAATTTTTGACCATTTACAATATTATTACTAGTTAAGCCATTAGCTCGTTTTAATTTATTTACATTTTCAACTGTACCTTCACCATAGTATTGAATTGCAATACGATATAAATTATCATTACCAGATACTACGTGAGTTTGTTGGCCAACACTATTACTTGATTGTGTGTTATTTTGAGTTGATTGAGAATTTGAGTTATTATCTGAACTTGATGAATTATTATATACATTTGATTTATTGTTATCATTTTCAGATGTTGCATTTTCAGTAGAATTTTTATCATTATTATCATTTGATGTACTGTTTTCTGTTGTAGCTACTTCATTTGACTCATCACTATCTTTTTTAGTGCTATTATCTGATTCACTTGATTTATCTTCTTTTGTTGCTGCTGTTTCATTTGATTGGTCTTTTTCATTTGTAGCATTGTCTTTGTCTTTATCTTTATCTTTGTTCTCAGTTTGTTCTGTTTTATTATCTGCAGTGTTATTATTCTTATCTTTATGGTCATTGTTAAGATACATGCCAATAAAAATAGCTAGAGCAGCTAAAATAAGTAATAAAGCTATGAGTGGAAGTAAAATTCCCATTAAACCACGTTTTTTCTTACCGTTATGTGCTTGGAAACCATCATTATCTTCGTATTCACGATGTTTATCATCATCATGATGATTTAGATTGTTATGTTCATTATGATGTTTATGTTTAGAAGCAGCAGCACCAGCAGCACCTGCTCCAGCTGCGCCAGCACCGACTGCAGCAGCTTTTTTGCCTTTATTTCCTTTTTTTCTGTGATGTTTATTATCTAGTTCATTATTATCTTCGTTGTCATGTTGAACACTTCTATTTTCATTATCTCTATAATTTTCCTCATCATGACGATTATTTTTACGTTTTTTATTACGTGATGCTTTTGCTCCAACAGCTCCAGTAGCAGCAGCTCCTCCAGCAATGGTTGCATCTTTTCCGATTTTGGAATGATGATCTTCATGTCTATCATTATCTTGATCAAAATCACGATGACGACGATGATCACTATTCATTCTATCATCACTATTATCATCATTTTCATAACTATCGTCCTCAAAACGATGATTAGAATTATTACGACGATCATCATCATTATGACGATCATTTAAATTAGAATGACGGTTGCGTTCATCATAATGCTCATCTATATTGGAACGTTGATTATTCTCATCATTCTCGTGATTATGATGAGAGTTACTTTCGTTATGTACTTTGTCAAATGTTTCCTCATCATAACGGTCATCTAATGAACCTTCTTCATAATCATTAACCTGATCGTTAAATTTTTTGTTACGACTAGAAGATTGGTTTCTTCTTCTTTGTCGTCTTTGTGCATTTCTTGGTGGAAACTGTTGATCAGTTTCATTGTTAAAATTGTCTATTTCATCGTTAGTTTCATTATTTACACGATCGAATTGATCGTTTGAATCTATCGATTGTCGATTTTTTTCAAAATCATCCTTAAAATTATCTCTAGACATAGTCAACATCCTTTCTTTTTCTTATTTTAATTGTCACATTATTTATACCCAAGTAATGCATAAATATGTATCATTTTTTAAATTTCTTATAAATCATTTTGTAATTTAATTATATCCTGTATAAAATATTTTAGTAAAGTAAAGTCACTAAACTCTAAATAAGTTTTTAATTTTTTCATTGAAAGTAAATTGTCTTTTAACTTTTTTTCTGTTGTAACACTCAATTTTACTTAAATCTGAATCATTGTCACAACATTCATTAGATTGATTAGGAGATTCTCCAAAAAATTCCAGTAAAAATTTTCTTCTACATTGATCTATACGAGTATAACCTATGATTCTTTGATAACCAGCTTGTTTACGTATATATGAGGTTTTAAAAATGTGTTTCAATTCTTTAAATGTATAATTTTGGTGTAATACTGTTAAAATTTCTTCTTTATTAGGTGGAAGGAATGCGCCTAACTCAAAAGTTTCGACATCTTCTGATACGATAGCATCATTAAAGAGTAACGTCTCTAGAATATAAGCATCGTCTGGTTGATATAGACTAATCGCTTGACTTTGTTTTCCATCTCTCCCAGCTCGTCCAATTTCTTGTAAATAATTTGAAGGACTAGATGATAAATGAAAATGAATAACAGTCCGAATGTCTTTTTTATTAACCCCCATTCCAAAAGCACTAGTAGCTACAATAACTGGAATAAAATTATTAATAAATTGATTTTGAACAGTTTGACGTTCTTGATAAGTTAAATCCCCATGATAAATACCAGTTAAATATCCATGTTGATAAATGAGTTTTGCGAGTTGTAAGCATATTTTCTTAGATGATACATAAATAATTGTGGGACCTGAAGATTCAATAAATTTCAATAACCATTCTATTTTTTCGTCGTCATCCTTGAAATTAAAATGTGATAACGAAATATTTTTACGATTCATAGTAGTTTGTATAGTGTTTAATTTAACTTTTAAAATATGTTCTAAATCACTTGTTAAATGTGGCGGTGCAGTAGCAGTTAATGCTAAAATAGTCGCTAATTTAAAATGATGAGTGATTTGACCAATAAGTGCGTAATGCGGTCTAAAATCATATCCCCATTCTGATAAGCAATGTGCTTCATCTAATACTACTAAACCAAATGGAATGTTTTTAATTAAATTGAAATGATGAGATTGAAGAATAAATTCAGGACTTAGAAATATAAAACGACTTTGATTTAATACATTGATATTTTCTTTTTTTTCTTGTTCATCCATACCTGAATGAATACACACAACCCTTCGTTCACCTTGAGATTTAAGTTGCATCACTTGGTCATCCATTAAAGAAATTAGCGGTGAAATAATAAGAGTAGGTTTTTGTTGCATATAAGTTGGAAATTGATAACACAGACTTTTCCCACTACCTGTTGGCAAAACACCAAGTGTATGATTGCCTTGTAATACACTTTCTATGACCTCTTTCTGACCTGGGTGAAAACTTTCATGTCCAAACCATTGTTTAAGATTGTTCTCTAACATTCATTTCACCTCTTTCTATCCCAACAATCATGAGTTTAATTTCAAAGTATGATAAATGATCAAACTCTTGTTTATATCGTTTTAATCTTTCTCCTTTATGCTCTGTATAGTATTGAGTAAATTGAAAAATATCTTTTTTCTCCACATAATTTTCGTAATTTTTCTCATAACCTTTAATAAATAATTCTAAAATATGATCTTCTATTGTATTAAGTTTAACATTCTGTGCAATTGCGATTTCATTTAAACTCAAACCTTGATGAAGATATTGTTGAGTAATAGATGTTTTATTTAATAATGATGAAAGAATAATACATTCAGACAATATAGGATAACGTTGTTTATTTTCAATTTCACTTCCTAAGGTGACTAAATTATTCAATTCTAATGTATATAATTTTGAAATAGAAATATTCTCAATCAAACTTACCTGTTGTCTTGTATACATAGGCTCATCATAACCATGCAAATAATAATGAAGGTAACACTTATTATTATTATTTAAACTGATTGCTTGAAATAAATCAGTCACTTCATTTTCAAAGTCTTTTATTAAATCATTTTCAATAATAGTTCCATAAACCTTTTTAACTTTATTTTGAATAATAACCTGTTGGTTCATTGGTACGAATTTGAGTTGATGATGGAGATATTGAGATATCGTCTGAATTAATAATTGAATACATTTAAAAGTATTATTAAGACTATCATAAGTGAATCGAGGATGCACCTTGATATTTAATTCTTTTATATCATTTTTATTTAAAAGTCGTTCAAATGTCTGATATTTTAATTTAGGTAAACTATGATATAATGATAAAAGTTGTTGAGAGCTCGCATCAAAAAACGTTTGATGTGACTTTTTTCCACTTAAAATATTATATATACTTTTATTAGTTTTATAATTGAATGAGTGATGTTTAACATAACTAATCATTTCTTGCATGAGTGAACTCCTCTTTTATAGAACTTTTATATCTAGAATATAATAAAATTATTTATTATGACTAGTGTAGCATTTTTATCAAAGGAGGCGAATAAAATGGCAAAGTACACAATCGTTGATATGGATACATGTATTGCTTGTGGTGCTTGTGGCGCTGCTGCACCAGATATTTACGATTATGATGACGAAGGTATTGCTTTCGTAATCCTTGACGATAATCAAGGTACTGCAGAAGTACCAGAAGAATTATATGAAGATATGGAAGATGCTCTTGAAGGCTGTCCAACTGATTCAATTAAAATTGAAGAAGAGCCTTTTGATGGAGATGCCTTAAAGTTTGAATAAATCCGTAAATAAAATTGCATTACCATAATTATAATATAAAACCTCCGATGATTCCTACTAAGAAGTCATCGGAGGTTTTGATTTTATTTCAATACTTTTTTTAAACGGCGATATAGCAAGATAAAAATAATCGATATTACACATCCTTTAATAATATTAAAAGGAATAATACCAGATAAAATAATTACTTTTAAATTAGTAAATACATCACCAAGATTAAAAATCATGCCATATAAAGGTAGTAAGACAAAATAATTTAAAATACTTAAAACGATAGTCATTGCAATAGTGCCGGCAACTAATCCTATAATTAGTGAACGACGAGATGAATATTGTTTACGATGACTAACAAAATAAGCTGTTAGTAAAAAACTAGCTCCTGCTAAAAAATTTGCCACAGGCCCAACAGGATCGCCAATATTAAATAAGAAATTTAATATATTTTTAATTAATGCTACAAGAAGACCAGATAAAGGACCAAAAATAAAAGTAGCTAATAAAGTCGGTACATCACTAAAATCTAATGTTAAGTATGGAGGCAAAAATGGTAATGGAAATTTCAAAAATGTTAATATGAATGCAATTGCACTCAACATACTTATGGTAATTAAACGTTTATTTTGTTGCATATTCAGTTTTCTCCTTCCATTCATCTTACTATGAATTGGAGGATACTTTTACACAACAAAAAACCTCCACCTTCTCCCATCCAGACTATACTGTCGGCTTCAGATTTACACTGAATCAGCCACTTCCATTGAAGCGGGTCGCAGGCTCAAATTACTGCCGGTTGGGAATTACACCCTACCCCGAAGATGAATTATTGAATTTATCATTTAAAATTTATATTACATGAATAACTCCTTCATTGCAATATCTCTGTTTATTTATAAAAATGAGAGATATGGTTCATCAATTTCGTCGACTGATTTTAAATTAATATGAAATGAAATATTAATTTAAAAAAACTATAGATATAAAAACGCTCTTCAAAGTTTTATCTTTAACTTTGAAGAGCATAATCTCAAATAATTTGGATATTTAATCTTATTTTGTCGAAAGTTAATTATTTAGAATCTATAGAAGGTTTAGGTAATTTAATAATAAAGGTTGTGCCTTTATTCACTGTACTTTCTACAGAAATAATTCCGCCATGCTCTTGAATAATCATCTTACTAATAAATAATCCTAAACCAGTTCCTTGTTTACCTCTAGTTCTAGAAGCTTCTACTTTATAAAAACGATCAAATACATGATCAAGATGTTCGGGAGCAATGCCGCTACCTGTGTCTTTTATATTTAAAATTTGGTACTGACTATCTTTATTAGCAGTAATCGTAATTGAATCTCCAGGATGTGTATAGCGTGTTGCATTATCAATTAAGTTTGTGAGTACTTGATCAATTCGATCAGCATCGTAATTCCATAAATCATCTTCATTAATATTTGGTAACAAGTCTATGTTTAGTTCTAAATCTTGTGCTTGTTGACGATATTTAAGTTGTATTTTACGTAATAATGGCATTATAGGCTGTATTTCTTTATTAATGGCTAATCCTTCCGCATCCATTCTTGCAACATTTAAAAGCTCGTTGACAAGGCGATTAAGTCGTTTTGTTTCATCTAATACAATTGATAGTGATTCTTTGATTTCGTTAGGTTCTGTTACAATGCCATCGACTATCGATTCAGTATAACCCTGTAATAACGAAATCGGTGTACGGAGTTCATGGGATACGTTTGCGATAAAATCTTTTTTCATTTGATCAAGATTATGTTCATTTGTCATATCTCTTATGATGGTTACAATCCCGCTACGACCATCTTGTTGAATACGATCAATATAGCTCATTATAAACACATAATACTTAGAGTTTATTGTATATTCATTAAACTCTGTACCTTTTGAATGAAATGTGGCATTAATTTGATTTTTAATTTCTGAATAAATAGATTTATCAATTGTCGGTAGTATTTGGTCTGCCATTTTGTTAGATAAAATAATTTCACTTTTATCATTTAAACCCACTACACCTTCAATCATAGAATTAAATAAACGATCACGAATATTTTTTTGAGTAGATAAAGCTTCAATGTGTTCTTGAATTTTATAACTCATATTATTAAACGTATAAGAAAGTTCACCAATTTCATCTTTCGTATTTACTGTTGTTTTTTGAGAGTAATCTCCATTCGATACATTGATTGCCTGTGTACTTAATTTTCTAAGTGGCTTAGTGATACGATTAGATAAAAAGAACGCAAAAATCGTTGAAACAATTAAAAATACAATGGCAGTAATTAAAATAATAATGGTAATTGCATTATTAGTATCTTCAATTGTTTTTAAATCTTGATATATAAATACGCCACTAAACTTAGCATGTTTACGATCTTGAGATTGCATCGGATATCCTAAAAGAATATAAGAATGGGATGCTCCTTTTTCACTTATTGTGACGTTTTGTGTGGCAGATTTCCCTGTATCAAATACTTTATTAAAGTTGTCGTTGTTTTGTATTTCTTTTAACATTCTTTTTTTAATCAGATTATATGATTTTTCTGCTGACATATTTTTATTAGACATAATAATAACGCCACCTGTACCATCAATCAATTCCTGACTATGTTGTATGGCAAGTGACTTGTTATCAGCTTTTTCAACAAGATGACTAATCCTTGAAGCATCTTCTCTTATAGCGTTTTCTGTTTGTTGGGTGTAATAATATTGAATAAATGTAATTAATGCTGCACTTAATAAAATTAAAACTGTCGTTACTATAAATATTATAGTTAACCACAGTTTTATAACAACACTATTTAGTCGATTCATCATTTGTATTGACCTCAAATTTGTAACCGACACCCCAAACGGTCTGAATCATATGTGCTGCTTCTTCAGAAACTCGATTTAATTTTTCTCTTAATCGTTTAACATGTGTGTCTACAGTTCTTAGATCACCATAAAATTCATAATGCCAAACTTCTTTTAATAGTTGTTCACGATCAAATACTTTATTAGGTGTTTTTGCTAAGTATATTAATAGCTCATATTCTTTTGGAGTTAAATTCACTTGTTGTTGATCCGCTAATACACGATGTGCATCATTATCGATAATAAGATGATTAAACTCAATGACATCTCTTGCATGTGGTTCGTTTTGTTCTGGTTTAGATGTTTGAGTTCTACGCAGTAATGCTTTCACTCTTAATACGACTTCTCGGGGAGAGAAAGGCTTCACTATATAATCATCTGCACCTGATTCGAATCCTTCCACACGATTGGTTTCTTCGCCTTTAGCTGTAAGCATAATAATAGGCGTATCTTTATGCTCACGTAATTTTGATGACATTTCAATACCATCCATTTCAGGCAACATTAAATCTAAAAGAATGCACGCATAGTCATTTTCCATAGCAAGTTCATATGCTTCTCTACCATCACTTGCTTCATGGATAGTAAACGATTCTCTTTCTAAGTAAAGCTTTAATAATCTTCTGATTCTATCTTCATCGTCTACAATTAATATTTCATTCATCATTACAATATACCTCCTACACATGCTCTATACCATTTTAATTATAGCATATTCACTATATTAAAGCTTTCGATTCAATTGACTTTGTGAAAAAAATAGCAAAATATCTTTTTTGATGTAGGACCTATGATTTATAATTACAGTGAATAAATAAAAAAAGATACACATTGTAATTGAGAAAATACTTTGTATTGTTAAGTTATTTCGAATTAATTACCATTTTCAGCCATATGTCTTAATATTTTCACCTCATGAGGTGTTAATACTCTACCTTCACCTGCATTTAAACCTTTTAAATTAAGATTTCCAAATTCGATTCGTATCAATTTATCGACTGTGTGATTAAAATGTTCGAACATACGTCTAACTTGTCTATTTCTACCTTCGCTAATAGTTATTTCAACCAGTGTCGTATTTTTTTCTTTATTTTGATTTTTTATTTTAACTTGAGCAGGTTGTGTAAAACCATCTTCTAATTCAATTCCTTGTTCTAATGCTTTAACTTCTTCTCTCATTAAATACCCTTTTAATTTTGCAACATATTTTTTCTGAATATGATATCTAGGATGAGTCATCAGGTTAGTAAATTCACCATCATTTGTAAGTAATAATAACCCTGAAGTATCATAGTCTAATCGTCCAACTGGATAAATTCTTGCTTCTAAATCTTTAAAATAATCTGTTACAACCGTTCTACCTCTATCATCTGAAACACTAGTAATCACTTGCGTTGGTTTATAGAACAGAATATAAATTTTATCTTCTTGCTCAATTTTAATTCCTTCAACTTCAACAGTGTCTGAAGATTTAACTTTCGTTCCAAGTTCTGTAACTACTTGACCATTGACTTTTACTTTACCTTCAGTGATTAAAGTTTCTGCCTTTCTTCGAGATGTATATCCACTGTTAGCAATTCGTTTTTGAAGTCTTTCTAAATCTTTATTCATTTTATTTCTCCTTTTGCTCTGTAAGTGTACTAAAGAAATTTTCGATCTCTTCGTTATCTTCTTCAGTAGATGGTAGTTCTTCTATTGATTTCATTCCAAAAACATTTAAAAATAAATCAGTAGTCATGAGTAAATGACTACGCGAATTCTCCATGTCTTTTGCTTCAATAAGTCCTCTAGCAATTAATGTTCTCACTGCACCATCAGAATTGATACCTCTTGTTACTTCGATATCACTTCTAGTTAATGGTTGATTATAAGCAATAATCGATAGTGTCTCCATAGCAGCTTGAGATAATTTCATGTTTGCTTTTTGATTCACTAGTAATTCGATAAAAGGTGCACTCTCTTTTTTGGAGGTTAACATATAAATGGAACCATATCTTTGTATTTCAAGACCTTTTGAATGATACGTCGAAATTAATTGATCAAGTTCATCTAAATCCATTTTTAAAATATCTGCAAGCTGACCTGCTTCGAGTCCTTCATCGCCTACAGTAAATAATAATGACTCTATAATTCCAATGTTATCCAATAGAATAGTTCACTCCTCTAATGATATTGATGTCTTCAAAGTTATTTGACTGTTCTATATTAATAAGACCTGCTTTAGACATTTCTAATATTGCTAAGAAATGTGTAACGACTTTACTCACAGGTTCATTAAAGTTAAATAAACTAAAGAAGTTAAATGATGTTTGTTTCTCTAAATGTTTAGCAACCACTTCAGTAGCTTGTTGAATTGTAAAAGTATCTTTTGAAATTTCAACTGCTTTTGGCGTATTTAATGCTACTCTATTTTTTACTCTTTGGTATGCAACAATCAGTTGAGTCAAATCAATCGTTTGATTTTTGTCCCAATGCGTTTCTTTTTCTAAGTGAGATAAATCAGCTGGTGATTTAGTATAATATAATTCTCGTTCTTTCTTTAATTCTGTTAATAGTAAAGAATATTCTTTATAATTTTGATATTCGATTAAACGACCTACAAGTTCCTCACGAGGATCTTCTTCTAAGTCATTTTCAGTTTCTTGTTGTGGCAATAATAATCTACTTTTTATCATTAATAACTCTGAAGCCATCACTAAATATTCACTTGCAATATTAATTTCAACTTCTTTCATTGCATGAACATATTGCATATATTGTTCAGTTAAAGCTTTCATTGGTATATCATAAATATCTATTTCATATTTATGAATTAAATGAAGAAGTAAATCTAATGGGCCATTAAAAGCATCTAATTTAACTTCGTACATAAATTAACTTCCTTGTATTATAAAATCTAAATTGTGCATAATTCACTTAAATATTATAGCATGAATATATATTAGAATTAAATTAAGGATGAGTATTCATGAATAAAGCATTAAGTCACTTCTACTATCAATTTCATACACACCAACATTATTTTTTATGTCATGATATTTTAGAAGAATTATGGAAGTCAAACCCTAATTTTTCTAAGAAAGATGCTGTAGTTAGTTTAATATTATTTTCAACTGCAATGTATCACTATAGACGATGTAATAAGTTAGGTGCATTAAAAAGTTTTAAAAAAGCGTTATATACATTTAAGCATGCGAAAGATAAAGAGACACTAGGTTTAAAGGTCAATGAATTTACTTTTTTGATTCAAAATCAAATAGAAAAAGTGAAATATGATCAGACATTTCAACCAATACAGTTGCCAATTAAATCTTCGGTAGAAAGGGAAATTATCAATTTATATCCTAATTATGAATATAAGACACAAATTAACAATGATGACATGATTGTTCATTGCCATCGTCTAAGAGATAGAAGCGATATCATTGCAGCTAGAAAAAAAGCACTTAAAAATAAAAGAAAGAAAAGTTAAATCATTCACTTTTCTTTCTTTTATTTTAAGCTCTGGGATGGAATTGATTATACATTTGTCTTATTTGAGATTTAGACACATGTGTATAAAGTTGCGTCGTTGAAATATCTGAATGACCAAGCATTTCTTGAACTGCTCTTAAATCTGCCCCATTTTCTAAAAGATGTGTAGCAAATGAATGTCTCAACGTATGAGGAGTTAAAGTTTTATTAATATTGGCCTTTGAACCATATTGTTTAATCATCTTCCATATCCCTTGTCTAGTTAAAGGTCTACCGTGCATATTTAAAAACAATACATTCGTAATAGTCTTTTTCAAAAGTTGAGGACGTATCTTTTCTAAATACGTATCTAGAAATTCAATCACAGTGTCTCCTAATGGTATAATTCGTTCTTTATTACCTTTACCAAATACTCTAACAAATCCCATAATAAGATTTATATCCTCAATATTAATTTGTATCAGTTCAGAAACACGCATGCCAGTCGCATATAATAATTCTAATATTGTACGATCACGATACCCATTTTTCTTATTTAAGTCCGGTGTTTCCAAAAGTTGAATGACTTCCTCAACTTCTAAAACATCGGGTAACTTCTTCTCATATTTCGGAGTCTCAATTAAGACAGTTGGATCTTTAGCGGCATATTTTTCTCTAAGTGCAAATTGATGAAAATTGCGAATTGTAGAGATAAAACGCGCCATTGATTTAGCAGAAGCACCTTGGTCTATTAAATATCCTAAGCATTCTTGTATAACTTGGCGATCAATAAAATCGATATGAGCAATTTTATGTTCTTTCATGTATTCTTCATATTTAGCTAAATCACGTCGATATGCGCCGATAGTATTTTCACTCAATCCCTTTTCAATTTGAATAAATTTTAAAAATTCTTCAATAATCGTATTCATATTACACCTCTGTTTATATAAAAAAGGTATGAAATAGAATTCAAAGTTGATTCTTAATTTCACACCTTCTATCGATTAATTATTACATATTACTTTTTTATCTTGAAAAGTTCTTCAAGCATTTGTATATAGAGTTGATACAACACTTTATTAAGTTTAACTTATTATTTACCTTTAGCTTGGCATTCTGAACATATACCGTGAAATGTTAAGCGGTGATCCAAAATTTTAAATTGATATTCTGATTCAACACGTTCTTCTACTTTTGGTAGTAAGTCTTCATGAATTTCATCTACCCTACCACATTCCATACAAACTAAGTGATGATGAAAATGTTTAGCACCTTCTTTTCTCAAATCAAATCGCGCTACGCCATCACCAAAATTAATTTTATCTACTACTTTTAATTCAGCAAGTAGTTCTAAAGTTCGATAAACAGTAGCTAAACCTATTTCAGGTGCTTTATCTTTTACTTTTAAATATACATCTTCAGCACTGAGATGATCTTTTTCATTCTCAATTAACACACGAACTGTTGCTTCGCGTTGAGGTGTTAATTTATAAGAAGATTGCTGTAATTGTTGTTTTACTCTATTTAGACGTTCTTCCACGGGAGCATCACTCCTCAATTAATTATAATCATTTTAAACTAAATTATTTCAATTAATAAATTACCAATAAATTTAGTAAAAATCAAGTAGTTATCACATCTTATTTAGAATGATTATAATTTAATAATACATATTGTAAAGCAATCATTGTTTTCGCATCTTCAATTTCATGATTTTCTATAAGTGCATGGATATCGTCTAAGTGTATTTTATGCAATTCTACAAATTCGTCATCATCCAGATTTAATTCTCCTACACTTAAATGATCAGTAAAATAAATGGTTAGTTTCTCATTTGAAAATCCTGGAGAACCATACATATGAGTGATGAACGTTAGATGATTAGCTTTGTAGCCAGTTTCTTCTTCTAATTCGCGTTTAGCTGCTTCTTCTCTTTCTTCATATTCTTCTAGTTTACCTGCTGGAATTTCTAACAAGGGTTTTTCAATAGGTTTACGATATTGTTTAACCAATAATACTTCTTTTTCTGGAGTAATAGCGCAAATTGCCACAGCACCATTATGCTTGATAATTTCTCTCTTGGAAGTTTTTCCGTCTGGTAATTCCACATCGTGTAGTTCTAGATCGATAATTTTACCATTATAAATGACTGTTCTATCAAAAGTTTTTTCATTAAAGTCCATTATATCCACGTCCCTTTTCATTAAGTTAATAAATTGATAAGATAAATGCGTTAACTAAAGTGTATCGGAAGGAGATTGTTCATGCAAAAAAATATATTAAAAAGTGGCATTGAAATTTCGGAACTAGGTTTAGGCTGTATGAGTTTAGGCACAGAATATCATCATGCAGAAGAAATTATTGAGTGTGCAATTGAAAATGATATCACATATTTTGATACCGCAGATATTTATGATAGAGGGGTCAATGAAGACATTGTTGGAAAGTCTTTAAAGAAATATCAAAATAGAGATGATATTGTTATAGGAACAAAAGTAGGAAATAGACCACTTAATGATGGTAGTACTACTTGAGATCCTTCAAAAAAATATATTAAAGAAAGTGTTAAAAGTTCTTTAAAACGATTAGGCTTAGAACAGTTAGATCTTTATCAACTTCACGGAGGTACAATTGATGATCCCCTAGATGAGACGATTAGTGCATTCGATGAACTGAAAAAAGAAGGTGTAATCAAAGCTTATGGAATCTCTTCTATTAGACCTAACGTGATTGAGTATTATTTAAAACACAGTCAAATAGAAACGATTATGTCTCAATTTAATCTTATTGATAATCGTCCAGAACGTCTTTTAAATCATATTCATTCTCATGGCGTAAAAGTTTTAGCACGTGGTCCCGTGTTTAAAGGGTTACTTACTTCAAATAGTGTTAATGTACTTGATCAGAAATTCTCTGATGGTATTTTTGACTATAATTATCATGAATTAGGAGAAACGATTGCTTCTGTTAAGGAAGTTGAAAGTAATTTAAGTGCTTTATCATTCGAATATTTAAAATCTCATGATGCATTAGGTTCTATTATTGTTGGTGCAAGTTCTGTTTCACAATTAAAAGATAATATTGCTAATTTTAATAAAACAGTAAGTTTGGATCAAATTAAATCTGCACGTCACCGTGTGAAAGATTTGGAATATACTCAGCATCTTGAGTAAGGAATCATTATTATAAATTCTTATAAACAATCGTTGATGTAAAGTACAAGTGATGAAGTATCTATGATGAATGCTTCATCACTTTTTTAGGTTAAATTATATTTTATTTTTAAACAATGAAGTAAAATATTTTTCAATTTTTCTAGGAGCTAATTGGTAAAGTTTTAATAGTGGATTCATCCATAGCGGCTTGTTAATTTCTACTTTACGAGTGATGATACCTTTAACGATGTCTTCTGCGAGTATTTTGGGATCTATCATTAGTGATGCATATTTATTAGCATACTTCAATGATGGATCTGCTTTTTTATGAAATGGTGTATTAATGGGACCTGGATTAACAGTCATTACATGAAAGTCTTGTTCCTCAATTCTTAGAGCATTTAATACGCCATTTAAAGCAGCTTTAGATGAGCCATAAAATGCAGCATTCGCTTGCGTTACAAATGCTGCCTGACTTGAAATAGCCACTATAGAAGCGTTCATTGTTAAATAGGGTTTAACAGTTTTAAATAATGTAATAAAACCAAGCACATTTACATCATAAGTTTCCATGATTTCTTCTAACGAATGAGATTGTATTGATTTAAAAAAGCCTAAACCTGCACTATAAATGATTCCGTCAATCGGATAACAAAGAGATTTAGAAATATTATCTATTTGTGAAATATCTTGTAAATTACATTTAATCATTGAAACACGATGTTTGTACGGATTAAAATTAATATTTTCGAATTTCTCCGTACTACGAACAATGAGGGTAATATATGCGCCTTTTTTTAATAATTCTTTCGTTATTTCTAAACCTAAGCCACTAGTTCCTCCAGTTACGATGAAATGTTTACCTACAATCACGGATGACTCTCTCCTATCTAACAAGTATAGTTAATTTTTGATAATAATTATATTGAATATGTTACTATAGTTTTATCAATTAAGGGTAAGGATGGTGCTGTTTTATGAAGTTAGTATTTTATGGCGCTGGTAACATGGCACAAGCCATTTTTAAAGGAATTATTGATTCTAAAATATTAAATCATAACGATATTTATTTAACAAATAAATCAAATGAAAATACTTTAAAATCATTTGCGAAAGAATTAGGAGTAAAATATAGTTACGATGATGCATTTTTATTAAAAGATGCAGATTATGTTTTTCTAGGTACTAAGCCTCATGATTTTGAAACGGTCGCATCACGTATTAAATCACATATACAATCAGACCATCGTTTTATATCTATTATGGCTGGTTTATCGATAAATTATATCCGAGAAAAGTTAGAAACGAATAATCCCGTTGCTAGAATTATGCCCAATACAAATGCACAGGTAGGTCATTCAGTAACAGGTATTAGTTTTTCTGGTAATTTCGATCCTCATTCTAAAGATGAAGTAACAGAATTAATTAGTGCTTTTGGCTCAGTTATTGAAGTTGACGAAGAATATTTACATCAAGTGACGGCTATTACAGGAAGCGGACCAGCTTTTTTATATCATGTATTTGAACAATATGTTAAAGCAGGAACATCATTAGGTCTTGAAAAAAAACAAGTTGAAGAATCCATTAAGAATCTCATTATTGGAACAAGTAAGATGATTGAACGATCGGATTTAAGTATGGAACAACTTAGAAAAAATATTACCTCTAAAGGTGGCACAACACAAGCTGGATTAAATGAACTTGATCGACATGATATTGAGAGTATTTTTAAAGCCTGTCTAGATGCTGCAGTTCATAGAAGTATCGCCCTTTCTAAAAGTGAAGATGAGTAATAAATATTAAAAATAACTATAACGAAAATTAAGTCATACATATCGTTATAGCTATTTTTTAGTTTTTACGTAGCATTTAAAACGCTATTATTATTTAAAATTTGAATGTATCAAAGTCTTTAACAAACTCAAAATTTGGTGTATCTTTCATTTCTTTTAATGCACGGTTTATCTCTTCTATATCTTCTAAATTATATCGATTACTTAGATGGGTAATAAAACTTTTCTTCACATTAGACTGATAAATTAACCTAAATACATCGTCAATGTGACTATGATGATAGTTATTTGCTAAAATTTTGTCACCGTCAATATATGTTGCTTCATGAATCATAATATCCGCATTTTCTGCAAGTATATATTCGTTATCACATGGTTTCGTATCTCCAAAAATAGTAACAATAGGTCCTGGTTTGGCTGGACCTTTAAAGTCTTTAGAAAGATAAATTTGATTATTATATTCAAAAGTATCAAACATTTTTACTTCTTGATATTTAGGACCCGGTTCTAGTCCAATTGCCTTTAATGCAGTTACATCAATTGTACCTGGTGTTGTAGGAGCCTCAATTCGATAACCATATGAAGGTATACCATGATTTAATAACCTTGATGAAACTGTAAAGCCATTATGATGATATGTAAAATTATTATCAATTTCAATATATGTAATAGGATAGTTTAAATGAGATTCAGATAATTTCAAAGCGGTTTCAATAAATTGTTGCAAACCTGTTGGCCCTATTAACGTCAATGGCTTATCTTCTCCACCTTGGAATGAACGACTTGTTAATAATCCAGGTAATCCAAAAATGTGGTCGCCATGCATATGCGTGATAAAAATATGATCAACTTTGCCTAATTTTATCGAGTGATGCAAAATTTGATGTTGAGTCCCCTCTCCTACATCGAATAACCATATTGAATTTGAATAAGGTTCTAGGTTTAAAGCAATCGCTTGAGTATTACGATCTTTAGTAGGTAAACCCGCACTCGTTCCAAAAAATGTAACTTCCATGCATTTGCCTCCTCTTTCTTCAATATATTTTATCATACGTCTATAAGTTTGTTATCATATGAAATAAAATAAATGAATTTATCAGAATTTAGGGTATAATGTAACTTATAAAAAATAAATTGTATGTTATTTAGTTTAATGTTGTAAATATTATCAACAATTTTAGGCAAAAACATATCAAGAAAAACAGTTTTAATTTATAATGAATTAATCATAGCAATTAAAGAATTGAGGTTTTGAATTTGAACACACACACTAAACATATCCCTTGTTTAATTACTATATTTGGCGCAACTGGAGATTTGAGTCATAGAAAATTATTCCCTTCTTTATTCCACTTATATCAACAAGATAATTTAGATGAACATATTGCCATTATTGGCGTTGGTCGAAGAGATTATACTAACGACTTTTTCCGTGAACAAGTTAAACAATCTATTCAAACGCACGTCAAAGATACTGATCGACTCGATGAATTCATAGAACATGTTTTTTATTTTAAAAATGATGTCAATGAAGAAGAAAGTTATCATGAATTATTAGCATTCTCTAATGAACTTGATGATACATTTAAATTAGAAGGTAATCGCCTATTCTATTTAGCAATGGCACCTCAATTCTTTGGACCAATTTCTGATTATTTAAAAGCTTCTGGCTTAACTGAAACTAAAGGATTTAAACGCCTTGTAATTGAAAAACCATTTGGTAGTGATTTTAAATCTGCTGAAAAATTAAATAATCAATTACGACAATCATTTAAAGAAGAAGAAATATACAGAATTGATCACTATCTTGGTAAAGATATGGTGCAAAATATCGAAGTTCTACGATTCGCTAATGCGATGTTTGAACCTCTTTGGAATAATAAGTATATCTCTAATATACAAATCACTTCTTCAGAAATACTAGGTGTTGAAGATCGTGGAGGTTATTATGAATCGAGCGGTGCATTAAAAGATATGGTACAAAACCATATGTTACAAATGGTTGCATTACTAGCAATGGAAGCACCTATTAGTCTTAAAAGTGAAGATATTCGAGCTGAAAAGGTGAAAGTATTAAAATCTTTAAGACAATTAAAACCTGAAGAAGTCAATCAAAACTTTGTGCGTGGACAATATGGAGAAGGAACTATTAATGACCAACGTGTTATCGCTTATAGAGATGAAGATCGTGTTGCATCTGATTCCAATACACCAACCTTTGTTTCTGGAAGATTAACTATCGATAACTTCCGTTGGGCTGGTGTACCATTCTACATTCGTACTGGTAAGCGTATGAAGTCTAAATGTATACAAGTTGTTGTAGAATTTAAAGAAGTTCCTATGAATTTATATTATCAAACGGATCGATTACTAGATTCTAATTTATTAGTTATTAATATTCAACCTAATGAAGGTATTTCATTACACTTAAATGCTAAGAAAAGTATTCAAGGTATCGAAACAAAGCCTGTTCAACTGTCTTATGCTATGAGTGCACAAGATAAAATGAACACAGTAGATGCATATGAAAACTTGTTATTCGATTGTCTTAAAGGTGATGCAACGAACTTTACACATTGGGAAGAACTTAAATCTACATGGAAATTTGTAGACGCTATTCAAGAACATTGGACTATGATTGATCCAAACTTCCCTAACTATAAATCAGGGACAAATGGCCCTATCGAAAGTGATTTATTATTAAGCAGAGACGGAAATCATTGGTGGGACGATATTCAATAAACAGATATACTAGACGTTTCATGTGATAAATGTATAAAGGATAAGACACATTATATTATTTTCACTCATTGAAAATAAGGTCTTGTCCTTTTTAAATTGAATATTGAAAGAGTCATTTAAAAATTTAATTTAATTTTATATTATTGATGTATATTTTTATAAAATAATGTAAAATATTAGTATTGATTGTAAATTTATTGGAGTGAAAGTTTTGGACGTTATCAAGCAGATACAACAGGCAATTGTATATATAGAAGATCATTTATTAGAGCCTTTTAATTTGCAAGATTTAAGTGATTACGTTGGTCTCTCTCCTTACCATCTTGATCAATCGTTTAAAATGATTGTTGGACAACCTCCTGAAAGTTATGCTCACTCTCGAAAAATGACTGAAGCTGCTAAAGAAATGATACAAAGTTCTTCGAGATTAGTTGATGTAGCAAAACGCTATAATTATTTAAGTTCAAATGACTTTGCAAATGATTTTAGTGATTTTCATGGAATATCTCCTATTCAAGCTTCTACTAAAAAAGAAGAACTAAAAATGAATGAACGCTTGTATATTAAATTAACAACTACAGAAAGAGCACCATACCCTTACAGACTAGAAACGACTAAAGACACACCTTTAGTTGGATATGTAAAATATATTGAGGCTAATCAACTATCTAACCCTTACAAAGTTCCTGACTTTTTAGAAGATTTATATTTAGATGGTAAAATAAAAGAATTAAAACGATATAATAATATAAGTCCATATGAGTTATTTGTTATTACATGTCCTTTAGATGAAGGTGTAGAATTATTTGTGGGCGTACCTAGTGAACGTTATCCAGCTCACTTAGAAAGCCGATTGTTACCAGGGCGACACTATGCAAAATTTAATTTGCAAGGTCAAGTGGATTATACTGTTAATGAAGCTTGGTATTATATTGAATCCAGCTTACAACTTACTCTACCTTATGAAAAAAATAGCTTATATGTTGAAATTTATCCTTTTAATCTCTCATTCGAGGACCCGTTCACTAAAATACAATTATGGCTACCTATTAAACAAGAAACTTATGATATAGAATAAAAAAAGCGTTAGATGACTAAGTTATTAAACTTATGTCATCTAACGCTTTACTATTAAAGTTCGGCTACGAATGCTTCAAAAGGTTTCATATTAGTGATATCTAAATCATTTTTATAATTGTGTAGCTTAATTTGAGATGCTTCAACTTCAAATGGTAAATTTAATGATGCAACATGATCTGTTAAATTTCCTGCAACTAGAACTGTCTTATTATTAAGTTTACGTGTGTAAGCAAAAATATTCTCATTCTCATCATCGATTAAATTAAACTCACCATAAGTATATATATCATCGGATTTTTTTAATTTAATTAGACGTTTATAAAAATTAAGAACGGAATCTGAATCTTCGGATTGTTGTGCTACATTTATTGTTTTATAGTTAGGGTTGACTGGGAACCATGGCGTACCTTCAGTAAAACCTCCATTTACTTCATTAGTCCACTGCATAGGTGTTCTAGAATTATCACGATTCTCCATTTTATATTTATCTAATAACTGATTAACATCTCCACCTTGAGATTTAACAATTTGATATTCTGTTTTTACAGCAACATCGTTAAATGTTTCAATACTTTCAAATGGATAGTTTGTCATACCAATTTCTTGACCTTGATAAATAAAAGGTGTGCCTTGTTGTAAGAAATATACCACTGCATGGCTAGTAGCAGATTCAAACCAATACTTTGTATCATCTCCCCAAGTAGAAACACGTCTAGGTTGATCATGATTTTCAATAAATAGTGCATTCCATCCTATACCCTCTAGTTGTTTTTGCCAACGGTTTAATACATTTTTATAAGATAAAACATCAAATTTAGAGTCTCCAGTACTCCATAAACCTAAATGTTCAAATTGGAAAATCATATTGAATTTACCTTCTTTTTCTCCAACCCACTCTTTTGCATTATCTGGATTTACGCCATTTGCTTCGCCAACAGTCATAATGTCATAATGGCTAAGTGATTTGTCCTTCATTTCTTGAAGCCAATCTTGAATGCCTGGTTGATTCATATCAACATCAAATGCTGGAGCGTATTGTTTTCCTTTTGGAACAGGTAAATCACCAGCTTCAAATGTTTTTTTGATATGTGTGATCGCATCGACTCTAAAGCCATCAATTCCTTTTTCGAACCACCAATTCATCATTTTAAAAACAGCTTCTCTAACGTCAGGATTACTCCAATTTAAATCAGGTTGCTTTTTACTAAATAAGTGGAAATAATACTGTTTTGTTGTGTCATCATATTCCCATGTTGAACCATTGAAAATACTTTCCCAATTATTAGGTTCAGAACCGTCAGATTTAGGATCTGCCCAAATATACCAATCTCGTTTAGGATTATCTTTACTAGAACGAGATTCTATAAACCATGGGTGTTCATCAGATGTATGGTTAACAACAAGGTCTAAAATTAATTTCATTCCACGCTTATGAGTCTCAGATAATAAATGATTAAAGTCTTCCATTGTTCCAAATTCTTCCATAATATCTTGATAATCACTAATATCATAACCATTATCATCGTTTGGAGATTTATACATTGGACTAAGCCAAATGACATCAATACCTAAATCTTTCAGATAGTCCAATTTTTCTACCATCCCTGGTAAATCACCAATACCATCATTATTGCTATCATTAAAACTTCTCGGATACACTTGATATGCTACGGCTTCTTTCCACCAATTTTTTTCCATTTATATCGCTCCTTTGAAAGTATTATGTAAATCAATTAACTTTGAAATAATTAATCATAATATTCGAGTTAAATATTTAATAGTCAATGTTAGTCTTCAATATATAATCTAAATTTTTCTGGATTTATATAAATATAAAATAATATGTAATAGCATTATATAGCGATAATCCAGTTATTTAGAAAACGTTTACACCTATATTTATCGTACTAATCGAGTCTCTAAATGTCAACTTGGGATATATCGATTAAATGTAAATTAAATAGCAAGGCTATATGTATTAAGACATCTATACAAAACTGTCATAATAAAAAAATCTGAGACACTTAATGATGTCCCAGATTTTTAATCCTACAATGATTATTCTTCAGTCCATTGAGTATGGAAAATACCATCTTTATCTTTACGTTCATACGTATGTGCACCAAAATAATCACGTTGAGCTTGAATTAAATTAGCAGGTAGATCTTCTGAACGGTAGCTATCATAATAGCTGATACTTGCTGAGAAACCAGGTGTTGGTACGCCATTTTTAACACCAGTAGCAACTACTTCTCTAAGTGCATCTTGATATTCAGTAACAATACCTTTGAAATAAGGGTCTAATAATAAGTTTTGAAGACCTGAATTATTGTCATATGCGTCTTTAATTTTTTGTAAGAATTGAGCACGAATAATACAACCTTCACGCCAAATCATTGCTAAATCACCTAATTTAAGGTTCCATTCATTTTCATTGCTCGCTTTACGCATTTGGGCGAAACCTTGAGCGTATGAACAAATTTTACTCATATATAACGCTTTACGGATTTTTTCTAAGAAGTCTTCTCTATTGCCATCAAAGTTTGATTTAGGGCCACTTAATACTTTCGATGCATTTACGCGTTCTTCTTTAATTGAAGAAATGAAACGTGCAAATACAGATTCAGTAATGATTGTTAATGGTATACCTAATTCTAATGCATTAATTGATGTCCATTTACCAGTTCCTTTTTGACCCGCAGTATCAAGAATTTTTTCTACAAGAGGTTCATTATTTTCATCTAATTTAGTGAAAATATCGCCTGTTATTTCAATTAAATAACTTTCTAATTCTCCAGCATTCCATTCTTTAAACGTTTTAGAAATTTCTTCATGAGACATACCTAATAATTCTTTCATCATTGCATAACTTTCAGCAATTAATTGCATATCAGCATATTCGATACCATTATGAACCATTTTTACATAATGTCCTGCACCATTTGGTCCAATATATTCTACACATGCAGCACCATCTTTTGCTTTAGCAGCAATGGCATCTAAAATATCACTTACTTTGTTGTAAGCTTCTTGTTGACCACCAGGCATTAAAGATGGACCAGTTAACGCTCCGATTTCACCACCAGAAACACCCATTCCAATAAAGTTGATACCACTTTCAGCAAGTGCTTTGTTACGACGAATTGTATCTTGATAGTTTGTATTACCGCCATCAATTAAAATGTCATCGTCATCTAATAAAGGCAATAAGCTATCAATTGTTGCATCTGTAGCAGGACCAGCTTTAACCATTAATAATATTTTACGTGGTTTTTCTAAAGAGTTTACAAAATCTTCTAAAGAATACGTTGGATGAATTTGTTTACCTTCTGATTCCTTAATCATTAAATCTGTTTTATCACTAGAACGGTTATAAACAGATACGCTATAACCACGTGATTCGATATTCCATGCTAGGTTTTTACCCATAACAGCTAAACCTACTACACCTATTTGTTGAGTCATATTACTTACCTCTCTTATTCAATAATTTCATTAGTATTGTATCACAAAAATATAAATGACTTCACTAAAGTAAAATATTATTTCGCTACTAATTCAACAATTTTAATCAATTGATTCGTAAGTTGATTTAAAGCAGCTACAGGAATACGTTCAGAAGTAGTATGAATATGTTCATATCCTACACCTAATATAACAGTTGGAATATGATACGTATTAATAATACTTCCATCTGAACCTCCGCCAGCAATAACAGTTTTACCTGAAAGGCCTAAAATTTTCGCACTTTTTATAGCATATTGAGTTACAGTCTCAGAATCGTTTCTTCTAAAACCAGGATAACTCTTAGAAATTTCAACGTTTGCTTTACCCCCTAATTCTTTTGCTGTCGTTTCGAAAGTCTCTTTCATATGGTTGACTTGATATTCTAAACTTTTATCATTATGCGAACGAGCTTCTCCCTCTAAAATGACTTTATCTGCAACAATATTTGTAGCAGAACCACCATAAAATTTACCAATATTCGCTGTGGTATCTTGATCAATCTGACCTAAATGCATTTTATTAATCGCCTTAGCTGCAATATGAATTGCACTTATACCTTGGTTGGGTTTACTAGCATGTGCTGTTTTCCCATAAATAGTTGTATTGATAATCATTTGAGTTGGAGCACCCACCACTGTTGTTCCAACCGCTTGGCTGGCATCGACAGCATAGCCGAACTCCGCATCTATCAAGTTTTGATCTAATTCTTTAGCACCTTTTAAACCTGCTTCTTCTCCTACAGTGATAATAAATTGAATTTGTCCATGAGGTAATTGTTGTTCGTTTATAGTTTGAATCATTTCTAACAAAGCAGCTATACCTGCTTTATCATCTGCTCCTAATACAGTTGTGCCATTTGAATATACATAGCCATCTTCTTTAAGGATCGGTTTAACGTTAATACCTGGAACAACCGTATCCATATGGCTAGTAAAATAGATTTTAGAAACATGTTCTTTTCCTTTACTACTTGGTAAGGTACAAATTAAATTATTTGCACCTAACCATTCTCTTTTAGACGCATTATCTTCTACAACTTTTAATCCTAAATCTATAAATTTCTTTTTTAGAATGGGTTGTATCGTTTCTTCATTCCCAGTTTCAGAATTAATTTGCACTAACTCTAAAAAAGTATTAAGTAAACGGCGACTATTAATCATTATGAAAACCCCTTTCTTATATAGATAATATTTTAACTGACTTTGACAATTAGAGTAAATAAATTGATTGCCATTTTTATCGAAATCATTTAAGGTTATTTTATATACTATAAGTTATTAATATAACGAATAATCAAATTATTTTAAAGGTTTCAAGGAGCGTTTACATTGAATAATAAAGTGCTAAAGATTATTATCATTATCATGTTAATTGCAGTTGTAGCTGCATTGTTACTTACAAGTCTTGTTCCTCTCATGCATTAAAAATTAATTAGATTAAAAACTATCGACAAAAATTCGAATTTGACGATAGTTTTTATTATTATTTCTTAAAATTATGCAAATAAAAAAGACAAACTTTTTGTATTTAAAGAAAGTTTGTCTTTTTACTTTGATTAGAAGTTAATCTTAGATGTTATATTTCACTATGTAATTTTAAAGAGCCGAATTGAGATTTAATATTTAAATATTCTTCTAATTCATTTAAAATTTGCATCATACTTGCTCTTGATTTTAAAGATTGATGTGATTCTGGCAATGGCAATTCGTCTAATTTTAAACGTATCTCATATAATGAATGTAGTCTTAATACAGTATAATCATTACTATTAACATTATCTCCAATTTCAGCCATTAAATGGGCAACAGTCTCTAACAAAGGATCATTAGCTGAAGTATTATGAATTAATGTTTGGATTCTGCGTAGTATTTCTAGTTGTTCTTCTCTCATATCAAAATAGTGATAATATGAGTTTTCATTTCGCACAAAGTGATTTTTAACGTCTCTAAAAGCAATAGATTTAGCCTTACGAATATTGTTTTCTAATGTATCAAAAGAAATTGACAATTGTTTATTAATATTTAAACATGCTTCACTATATTGTGTAAATATTGTTTTAATTTCATTTTCAATTTCTTTCTTAAAATTACCTAATGTATTATCTAGACTAGGCATAATTAAATTCATTAAAAATGCTATTCCTAAGCCAATGATAAGAAGTAAAATTTCATTAATAATTAAATGAAGCCCAATAACTTTGGCATTAAATACGTGAAGTAAAATGACACAACTTGTCACTACACCTTCTTGAACATTCAACATCACTGTAAGTGGAATAAATAATAAAACAATTAATCCTAAAACGATTGCATTTTGACCAAGTAAATTAAAAATAAATGAACCAAAAAATAACATTAATAAACACGAAACGAATCGAGAACCAATTGCTTGTAGTGAGTGAACCTTAGTATGTTTAATACATAGAACAATGAGGATAGCACTTGAAGCATAGTTATCAAGCCCTATCCATTTAGCTAAAATAACACCTAAAGTAATTCCTACAGCTGTTTTAAGTGTTCTAAATCCAATTCTATAAGGATTTAAAGTTAGCATGTATTGTTCCTCTTATCTTTCTTCACAATACTTATCAAATAACTTTTGAAGTTGATTGATAACATCCATTACGTCATGACCTTCTATTTGATGGCGTTCTATCATTTCAGTAATCTTACCATCTTTCATCAGTGCAAATGAAGGACTTGAAGGTGCGTATCCTTCAAAATAGTCTCTTGCTTGCTGAGTTGCTTCTTTATCTTGACCAGCAAATACAGTAACCAATCTATTAGGTAACTTATCATAATGAAGTGCGTGACTTGCTGCTGGACGCGCTATACCTCCTGCACATCCACAAACAGAATTTATCATTACGAGTGTAGTGCCATCTTGTTTAAATACTTTATCAACTTCATCTGAAGTAGTTAATTGTTCATAACCAGCAGATTCAATTTCATTTCTAGCTTGTTCTACAACACCATTCATATATAAATCAAAATTTAAATCCATTTAGAATCACCTTTCAGTCAATTATTATTTATTGTCATTTTACTAATTTACAACATATAGTTCAAATAGGTTGGTTGTAATATAACAAACTTTTAATAAATATTTGTTGTTTCAATTGAATAGCTTTCAATTCGATTTTTTACTTGCGACATAAATCGTCCAGTTTGAACACCATCTAAAATACGATGATCAATTGAAATACATAAATTAACCATATTTCTTATAGCTATCATATCGTCGATGACAACAGGTTTTTTAACAATTGATTCTACTTGTAAAATTGCTGCTTGAGGATGATTAATAATACCCATTGAAGATACAGAACCAAATGTACCAGTATTATTAACTGTAAAAGTACCACCAGTCATGTCTTCTTGAGCCAGTTGTTGATTTCGAGCTTTTTGTGCTAGTTGATTGATTTCTCTAGCAATACCTTTAATTGATTTTTCATCAGCATTTTTAATTACAGGAACATATAATTTATCTTCATCAGCTACAGCTATTGAAATATTGATGTCTTTATGAATTATAATTTCATTACCATCCCAACTGCTATTAAGTAATGGATTAGATTTCAAAGCTTCTGCTACAGCTTTTACAAAGAAAGCAAAGAAAGTTAAATTATATCCTTCTTGTTTTTTAAACACAGTCTTATAATGATTTCTAGTTTTCACAAGATTTGTAGCATCGACTTCTATCATCATCCAGCCATGTGGAATTTCAGTGGCACTGGTAACCATATTTTGGGCAATTGCTTTTCGCACGCCTTTAACTGATATTGTATAATCGTCTAATGGTTCATTTGATGAAGCGTTATTATTTCTTGAAGTTGTTTCGGAATGATTCGTTATCTGAGTGGTATATGTTTCTTTTGAATTTTGTTGGTTATTTTCTTGAATATAAGTTTCAATATCTTTTTTGGTTACTCTACCTTCAAATCCTGTGCCTGGGACTTGTGATAAATCAATATCGTTTTCTGAAGCTATCTTAAATACGACTGGAGAAAATCTTCCATTATTGATCGAATGCTTAGATGATTGATTTGTGTTAGAAGGCTTAGACTGGCTCTTTACAGAATTACTTTGTGTTTGACTGGGTGTTTCATTAGTTTCGTTAGTATCGTCTTGATTAGAATTTAAAGATGTATCATCGGGTTGAATTTTACAAATGGTTTGATTGATTTCAATCGTTTCACCTTCAGTAGCAATTAACTCTGTAATTGTACCAGAAATAGTTGAAGGAACTTCTGCTGTTACTTTATCTGTAACTACTTCACATAGTGGTTCATATTCATCCACATGATCCCCTTCAGAAACTAACCATTGTTCGATTGTACCTTCATGGACACTTTCTCCTAATTTTGGCATTTTAACATCCATTATGTTACCTCCCTAAAATTGTGCTAACTCACGCATTTTTTTTAATATCTTATCAGGATTCATCATTACTTCATTTTCTAAGTTAGGAGAAAATGGCATTGATGGAACATCAGGACCAGCTAACCGCATAATTGGTGCATCTAATTCAAATAAACAATGTTCGGCTATGATTGCTGAAACTTCAGACATAACACTACCTTCAAGGTTGTCTTCAGTTACAAGCAAAATCTTACCATTTCGTTTAGCGCGTTCAATAATCGTTGTTTTATCTAATGGATAAACTGTTCTTAAGTCAACTACTTCAACATTAATGCCATCTGCCTCTAAAATATCGGCTGCTTGAATACAATAGTTAACACATAAACCATAAGTGAAAACTGTAATATCATCACCTTCACGTTTAACATCAGCTTTACCCAAAGGGATAGTATAGTAAGAATCGGGTACTTCTTCTTTTAAAAATCGGTATGCTTTTTTATGTTCAAAAAATAATACTGGATCATTTGATTCAATTGAAGATAATAATAAACCTTTCGCATCATATGGAGTTGAAGGAATTACAATTGTTAATCCAGGTGTAGACGCAAAGATACTCTCAATACTTTGAGAATGATATAAACCACCATGTACGCCACCACCAAATGGTGCACGAACAGTTAAAGGACATTGCCAATCGTTATTAGAACGATATCGCATTTTAGCAGCTTCACTAATAATTTGATTAACTGCTGGTAAAATAAAATCTGCGAATTGAATTTCAGCTATAGGGCGTTTGCCAAGCATTGCTGCACCAATTGCAGTACCGATAATATTTGATTCTGCTAAAGGCGTATCAATTACACGCAGTTCTCCATATTTTTCTTGCAAACCACGTGTAGCACCGAATACACCACCTTTTCGTCCTACATCTTCTCCTAATATAAAAATATTATTATCTTTTTCCATAGCCAAGTCTTGTGCATTTTGAATGGCTTCTATATAACTCATTTTAGTCATTGAAAATATCTCCTTCCGGATCATACACATATTGATATGTTTCTTCTACATCTGGATATTGAGCATTTTCAGCATCTTTTGTAGCTTTATCTATAATAGATTTATGTGCATTATCTAATTCGTTTAACCAATCTTCATCAATAATGCCTAAATCGAGTAATTCATTTTTGAATTTAAGATTACAGTCAGATGTCTTGAAAGCATCTCTTTCTTCTTTAGAACGATATGTATCATCATCATCAGAAGAATGAGGAGTCATTCGAGTAGTAATAGCTTCAATCAACGTTGCTCCTTCGCCATTAAGTGCCCTTTCTCTTGCTTCTTTCATTGCTTTGTACATCGCAATTGGATCATTTCCATCTACAGTTTCTCCATGAATACCATAACCTATTGCTCTATCAGATAGATGCGTTGCTGCATATTGTAATGAATCAGGGACTGAAATTGCGTATTTATTATTAATAATTACACATACAAACGGTAATTTATGGACTCCAGCAAAATTCAATCCTTCATGAAAATCTCCTTGATTAGAACTACCTTCTCCTACAGTAGCAGTTGCTATATTAGATTGTTGATTCATTTTTAATGCTAATGCTGCGCCTACTGAGTGAGGGATTTGTGTTGCTACCGGAGAACTTTGAGATAAAATACCTTTTTCTCTATGACTAAAATGAGAAGGCATTTGTTTTCCTCCAGAATTAATGTCATCCTTTTTACCGAAAGAAGCTAACATTGTATCATAAGGTGAAATCCCCATATATGTAACGAAAGCTAAATCTCTATAATACGGAGATGAAATATCTCCTTCTTTCATTGCATACGCCATACCAATTTGAGTGGCTTCTTGTCCTTGACCACTTACTACAAAGGGTATTTTTCCAGCACGGTTAAGTAACCATAGGCGTTCATCTAGTTTTCGTCCTAGGTCCATCCATTTATATATTTCTCTCAAATCTTCATCTGTAAGTCCCACAGATTTGTAGTCAATCATTTTACTTCCTCCTTTAAACGTGGATCGCTCTGTTTTCAGCCTTTAGCCCAAGTTCCATCAATATTTCAGACAATGACGGATGTGCATGAGTCGTTAATCCTAATTCTAATGTTGATCCATTCATAAATTGTAATAAAGCAACTTCATTTATTAACTCTGTGACATGTGGGCCTACCATACTTATTCCAATAATATCTCCATTATCTTTATTTAATATAATTTCACAAAAACCACGTTTATTTTTAGTTTCTTCAATAACTGCTTTTCCAATAGCATTAAAAGGAACTTTATAACTTGTTGCCTTAATATTTTGAGATTTAGCAGTTTCTATATTTAAACCGATAGATGCGACTTCTGGATAAGTATAAACACATTTGGGCATTAAATGATAATTCACTGGAAGCGGATGATCATTAAACATATGTTCAACTGCAGTGATTCCTTCTTTAGAAGCTACGTGAGCTAATTGTAATGTTCCGATACAATCACCTGCCGCATAAAGATGCTTATCACTCGTTTGTTGAAATTCATTTACTTTGATATACCCATGAGTATCTAATTGAATTTTAGTATTCTGAATACCAATATCACTTGTATTAGGTACACGACCTACTGCAACTAATATTTTATCAACTGTAATAGTAGTTTTTTCATTTATATTTATTTGAATGACATCATTTTTATGTATGATATTCTCTTCACTTAGTTGGCAATCCTCAAAAAATTCTACACCTCGTTCAATTAAACTATCTCTTAAAAATGTAGAAATGGATTTACTGTCAGAAGGTAATATACGTTTACCTGCTTCAATCACTTTAACATTTACATTTAAATCAGTTAGTAAGGAAGCAAATTCAAGGCCAATCACACCGCCCCCGACAATAGCAATACTGTCTGGAAGTGTATCAATTTGTAATATATCATCGCTCGATAAAATATTCTGATGATTAATTTCTAAAAATGGTAATGTTTGAGGACGTGACCCTGTAGCGATAAGTACAAATTGATTTGGAAGTAACTCTGAGCTGCCATCTTCGTATTCAACAGAAATTGTTCCGCTTTGTGGAGAAAATATAGAAGTTCCCATAATACGTCCTATACCATTATAAATATCAATATGATTTTTTTGCATTAAACTTTGAACGCCATTATGCATTTGATTAACAATATCCGTTTTTCGATTCATCATTTTTTCAAAATTAATATGTAAATCGTTTGTGTCTATACCAAATTCTGAAGATTGTCTAACAGTACGAGTCACTTCAGCAGATTTAAGTAGCGCTTTAGTAGGAATACACCCTTTATGTAAACATGTGCCACCTAATAATGATTTCTCTACAATTGCTACCTTTTTTCCTAATTGAGAAGCACGAATCGCTGCTACGTATCCTGCTGTCCCACCACCTAAAACAACTAAGTCATATTGTTTTTCAGACATTTTGATACTCCTTATTAATCAGATTTAAAGGTTAGAATTGAAAAGTGTGAATCAACAATTTGAATATAAAAAAATAACATTATACTCAGTATGTTCTATTTCTTTTCGACATCCAACCTTAATTTAAATTATTCAATTATAAACTATTTATGATTTTGAGCGATCATTTCTCTAGCATTTTCTCTTGTTAATTCAGTTACACTTGCTCCGGAAATCATACGAGCAATTTCGTCAATTTTATCTTCTTTTTTTAACTCTTTCACTTGAGTTGTTGTACGATCATTCTTAGACATTTTACTAATTAATAAGTGATGATCACTCATAGAAGCTACTTGCGGTAAGTGAGATATACAGATAACTTGAATATATTTTGCAATATCTCTCATTTTTTCAGCCATTTTTTGAGCTGCTTGACCAGAAACCCCCGAATCAACTTCATCAAACAAAATAGCGGTTTGACCTCTTGATTCAACGAATATACTTTTTAACGCTAGCATAATCCGAGAAAGCTCTCCGCCAGAAGCTATTTTATTTAAACTTTTAAGTGGTTCTCCCTTATTAGGACTAATTAGAAACTCTACAAACTCAATTCCTTCTATTGTAGGAGTTTCTAAGGGCTGAAATGAAATTTCGAGGTTAGCATCTTTCATTTGTAAATTTTGAATTTCAGCCACGATATGACCCCGTAACGTTCGAGCTACAATTCGTCTTTCCTTTGATAATGACTGTCCATATTTTATTACTTTTTCATAAAGCAGGTCAATTTCTTCTTTTAATTGAGAAGTACTTTCTTCATAATTTTCAATCTTAGCAATTTCACTTTCTAATTTCGATTGATAAGTAATAAGTTCATCAATAGTTTTACCGTACTTTCGTTTAAGATTATTCAGTAAGTTCATTCTAGATTCTAATTCATTAAGTAATTGTTCATCGAATTCAGTATTTGACATTTCATCGTACAGTTCATGTTTAGCATCCTCTAAGGTATAGTAGAACTGATCAATATCTTCTTTAAGTTTTTTAAATCTACCTGGAATAATGTCATCAATAGTTTGTAAATGATTACTTAATTCATATAAACGGTCGGTGATAGCATGTTCATCTGTAAGTGTGACATGCGCATTGTTTAATGCTAAACTTAATTTTTCAGAATTTTGGATTCGTTTTATATCAGATTCTAATTGAGTAATTTCACCTTCTTTTAGAGAAGCTTCTTGCAATTCCTCAAATTGAAACTTCATTAAATCAAGACGTTGCAATAATGCTTGATCAGCAGACTGTAACTCTTCAAGTTCTTTTTTCTTTTCTTTATATTCATTAAATGTAGTTTCATATTGTTCTTTAACACGGCTATATTGATTTTCAGCATAATCATCTAATAATTTTAAATGATATTTTTGTTTTAATAACGTTTGCGTTTCATGTTGGCCATGTATGTCTAAAAGTTCTTGCATCACTTTTCTTAGATCTTGAAGTGTAACAATTTGATTATTAATACGACAAATACTTTTTCCAGAACTAAAAATCTCTCTTTTTACTAATAGAAAGTCTTCATCAATATCAATATCTAACTCATTTAAAACTGAAATGGCCTCTTTACTATTATCAATATCAAAAATCCCTTCGATAATTGCTTTTTTCTCTCCATGTCTTACAAAATCAGAAGAGGCACGCATACCAATAAGTTGGCCTATTGCATCTATAATAATTGATTTACCAGATCCAGTTTCACCACTAAGCACAGTTAAACCATCAGAAAAATGAATTTCGAGTTCATCTATAATTGCAAATTGCTTTATTGATAAGGTTTGTAACATAGATTAATCGCATCCTTATAATAAATTGAAAATTCTTGTTTTAATTGTATGACTTGCTTCTTCATCTCTGCATATTAATAGACAGGTATCATCACCACAAATAGTTCCTAATACTTCATCCCAATCAATTTGATCTAAGATTGCTCCGATAGATTGAGCATTACCAGGAAGCGTTTTTAGTACGAGTAGGTTTCCTGTTCCTTCAATATTTACAAATGAATCCATTAAGTATCTACCTAATTTTTCTAAAGGATGGTACTTTCTATCGTTGGGGAGGCTGTATACATATTGTCCTGATGAAGCAGGTACTTTAATTAATTGCAATTCTTTAATGTCACGAGAGACAGTCGCTTGAGTAACATTTAGGTCGTATTCATTTAGACGTTTTACAAGTTCATCTTGTGTTTCAATTTGTTCACTTGAAATAATCTCTCTTATTTTTATATGTCTTACAGATTTTTTTGCCATTATGAACACTCCTAGTTTCGAATATTTATACAATGATTTTAACACAACGTTATTTTAACTACTACTAAAGTTATCCTTTAGAAAGGTTGATTTGAAGAAAGATATTATTATTTATGATACGTATTATCATATTTTCTATTTAAATTAAATTTAAATTTATATACATTTATGCATTATAAATCATTAAAAGTAGATTACTAAAACAAAAAACTCTTTAAAGATTATTGTTTTAGTAATCTTTAAAGAGAAAAACTCTAACTATTAATGGTCACGTGAATAAAATAAATCTACAATTTCTAGAAGCGGTTCAACATCATATTGTGATTTCAATTGATTAACTGCATCTATTGCAGCATCTTTATGATATTTTAGTTTTTCTTCAGCGCCTGATTTACCAAGTAAAGAAACATAAGTACTTTTATGGTTTTCTACATCGCTTCCCACTTTTTTACCCAATTTTTTCTCGTCACCATAAACATCTAATAAATCATCTTTTATTTGAAACATTAGGCCTAAGTGTTCACTGAAACAATCTAATGTATTTAAAGTTTCATCATTTACATTGGCAATATCCGCAGCACTTAAAATAGAAAATTTTAAAAGAGCTCCAGTTTTTGCCTTATGAATTTGCTCTAGAGTATGTAATTCTATTGGAGTATTCTCACTATCCATATCTAAGGTTTGGCCACCGACCATGCCGAGATTGCCACTATCATGTGCTAGTCTTGAAATAACTTTTACTTTTGTTTCAGCTTCTAAGTTTTTATCATTTGCAATTAGTTCAAATGCTTTTGTTAGTAAGGCATCTCCCGCTAAAATCGCTTTCCATTCTCCGTACACTTTATGATTTGTTAATTTTCCTCTTCTAAAATCATCATTGTCCATTGCAGGCAAATCATCATGTATAAGTGAATAAGTATGAATCATTTCTAATGCCAGTGCGGTTTGTAACCCTTTTTTATAATTTTCATTTAACACTTCTAAAGTGAGTAATACAAGCACTGGACGAATTCTTTTACCACCAGCATCAAGTGAATATTGCATACTTTCCTCTAGTTTAGTATTTAATGGAGACGATTTTATAATACCGTCAAGATTATTATTTATAATTTCAATCAATTCATTCATTGATTTCTTCAACATCATCTTCATCCTTTGTTTCTTCTTTGATTAATTGATTTACTTTATTTTCAGCATCTTTCAAAGTTTTGTCACAAGCAGATGATAATTTCATACCACGTTGATATAAATCAAGAGATTCTTCTAATGAAACAGTTTCATTATCTAACTTTTGAACTATACTTTCTAATTCTTTCATCATTTCTTCAAAACTTTGTTGTTCTTTACTCATCTTCACACCTTACTTTCTTAACTATAGCATCTATATTACCGTCTTTCATTGATAATGTGATTTCATCTTGTTCATTTAAATCGTGTGTGCTTGTAATGACTTTATTATCCTTATTAACAATTGAATATCCTCTTAACATTGTATTAGTTGGACTAAGTTGATTTAATTGCTCAATTTTATTTTTTAAATTAGCTTTATTATGATTAATTAAGTTATATGTTAAATTTATTAATCTATTTTCATTATTACGGCTCATTTTTTGATATTGTACAATTAAATCATTTAATCTTCTTATATTAAAATGTTGACGCAATACAGTGATATTGTTTCTATTTTTTTCAATATTTAACGTTAAACGTTGTGTTAGTTTTTTCTCTAAATCGTCTCTTCGTTGAATCTGTTGATCATATAATAATGTAGGTTGCTTAAATTTATAATATGATGACAAATAATCTAATTGTTTATGTTGTTTTTCTACTAGTTGTTTAATACTTTTAGTAAGAGAAAATCGATACTGATGTATTTGTTGAATGAGTTCGTACTGATCTGGTGTAGCGATAACAGCAGCTTGAGTAGGTGTTGCTGCTCTCATATCTGCTACAAAATCACTAAGAGTAAAATCAGTTTCATGTCCTACAGCTGAGATAATTGGTGTATGACACTCATATATAGCTCGAACAACTTCTTCTTCATTGAAATTCCATAAATCTTCAATAGAGCCGCCTCCACGGCCTAAAATGATGGTATCTACTCCTAAAGTATCTGCATACTTAATTTTTTCAATAATGTCATTTTTAGCATTAATACCTTGCACTAATGTACTAATTGATATTTTTTCTACTAGAGGGTATCTACTATCTATGGTAGTGTGAATATCTCTGATTGCTGCTCCAGTATCAGCTGTAAGAATAGCAATTTTTTTAGGAAATCTAGGGATTGCTTTTTTATGATTTTGATTAAAAATTCCCTGCTTATTTAGTTTTTCTTTTAATTGCTCTAGCTTTTGGTATAAATTTCCTATACCATCAATTTCCATTTTATTAACATAAATTTGATAATTTCCTCTACGTTCATAAACTGAAACTCGAGCTTCTAATAAAACTTCGTCTCCTTCTTTAGGATCAAATGTTAGTTTAGAAGCATTTCCCTTAAACATCATAGCACTTATCACACTATTTTTATCTTTCACATTAAAATAAAGATGACCACTAGAATGTTTTTTAAAGTTTGAGAGTTCACCTTTTAAGAGGATAGATTGTAAGTGGGGATCTTGATCAAATTTATATTTAATATATTTAGTTAAAGTAGAGACACTTAAATATTCTGACATGATTCATCACTCAAATATGTTTATTTTATATTACTTAAGACACCGTTTATAAATTTATAATGACCTTCATCACTAAATTGTTTTGTTAGCTCTACTGCTTCATTAATGATGACTTTAGGGGGCGTATCACTATGAAGCAATTCAAAGGTAGCCATTCTTAAAATAATACGATCCGTTTTTAATAATCGTTGTATAGACCAGTCTTTTAATTTTGGTTCAATTGTTTGATCTAAAACTTGTTCATGATCTTTCACTCCTGTAACAAGCCAATGAATGAACTCAAAATCTAAGTCTGGATAATCGTCTTTTATAAAATTTATAGCTTCATTGATTGTTAAATCTGTATTTTTCATTTCTAGTTGAAACAATGTCTGAAATGCTTGTTTTCTTGATTCTTTACGACTCATAAGAAACTCCTTTGTATTATGGTAACTTTGATTTATTCAGCTGTAATGTGCATGATATGAATGTTAATTTCTTTGGGTTCGATAGCAGTCATTGTTTTAATGGAATTAAAAATAGAAGTCTGAATTTTACTTGCAACTTTAGCTATTTTTATTCCATGTTTAATAGAGCAATAAACATCAATATGAATACCATCATCTTTAGTATTAACTTTTAAATTTTTATTTAAATTTTTACGACTTATTTTTTCAATATTACTCTTTCTTAGTTCATAAAAATGCCCAGTCACTCCTTCAACTTCAGAAACAGCAATACTTGCTATTACTGAAATAACTTCTGGTACAATTTCTACTTTACCTAAATTAGCATGTGAATAATCTGCTACATTTACCATTGTTTTATCCTCCTATTCACTCTCAGCCATAATATTATACTTTTCTAAAAAGTTTGTATTATAATCTCCAGATTTAAAAATATCATTATTCATTAATTTAAGATGGAATGGAATTGTTGTATCTATTCCTAGAATTAAATATTCACTTAGTGCTCGAATCCCAGTCATTATTGCTTCATCTCTGGTAGGTTCATGCACAATCAATTTTGCTACCATTGAGTCATAATAAGGTGGAATCGTATAGTTTGTATAACATGCTGATTCGATTCTTACTCCGTATCCTCCTGGCGCAAGGTATTGTGTAATTTTACCTGGTGAAGGCATAAAATTTTTATAAGGATTTTCAGCATTAATTCTATATTCAATGGCATGGCCATTTATTGTAATATCATCTTGCTTATAAGGTAGCGGTTCTCCCATAGCAACTTTTAATTGCAATTTCACTAAGTCTACACCGGTTACCATTTCAGTAACTGGATGTTCTACTTGAATTCGTGTATTCATTTCCATAAAATAGAATTTATTTTCATTTAAATCATATATGAATTCTATAGTACCAGCATTTTCATAATTCACTGCTTTAGCTGCGCGAATAGCGGCTTTACCCATCTCTTTACGTTTTTCATCTGTAAGTATTGGCGAAGGTGACTCTTCTACTAATTTTTGCATACGTCTTTGAATTGTGCAGTCACGTTCGCCTAAATGAATTACATTACCGAATTGATCACCAATCACTTGAATTTCAATATGACGGAAATTTTCAATGAATTTTTCTAAGTATAATCCACCATTACCGAAAGCTGTTTGCGCTTCTTGTTGTGTCATACGGTAACCATTTTCTAAATCGTTCTCATTTCGTGCAACGCGAATTCCTTTACCTCCGCCACCAGCAGTAGCTTTAATAATAACTGGATATCCTATCTGTTTAGCCACTTTTTTAGCATCTTCAATCGAATCAATTAATCCATCACTTCCTGGTACTACAGGCACGTTAGCTGCTATCATTTCAGCTTTAGCTACATCTTTAATACCCATTTTTTGAATGGATTGATAACTTGGTCCAATAAATTTTAATTGGCAAGCTTCACAAAGTTCAGCGAAATCACCATTTTCGGCTAAAAAGCCATAACCTGGATGAATTGCATCACATCCTGTTGAAGTCGCTATAGATAGGATGTTTGGAATATTTAAATATGAATCTTTAGACTGAGTTGGACCGACACAATATGCTTCATCAGCGATTTGAGTATGTAATGCATCTTTATCTCCCTCAGAATATATAGCAACAGTTTGAATACCTAAATCATGACAAGCTCTAATAATTCTAACTGCAATCTCACCACGATTTGCGATTAATACTTTTTTCATTATTTCACCTTAAATAACGGCTGGCCATACTCTACCATTTGTCCGTCTTCCACTAAAATTTCAACGATTTCTCCTGTGACTTCTGCTTGAATTTCATTAAATAATTTCATGGCTTCTAAGATACATACAGTTGAATCATTAGTGACTTTATCCCCAACTTGTACATAAGCTTCCTCTTCAGGTGATGGAGATTTATAAAAAGTCCCTACCATCGGGGCATTAATTGTTTCGTAGTTTGACATTTCATTTTCTTGGTTTACTTCACTAGTTTGAGACATTTCATTTGCCATTGGTGTTTGTACAGATGGTTGAGATGCCATCACTGTTGGTTGTTGTGAATATTGAGGCGTAATAATTTCAGTTTCTTTTTGTTTTTTTAAATTAACTACGCTACCTTTATTATCTTCTATATTAATTTCAGTTAAACTTGATTCATCAAGAATTTGAATTAATTCTTTAATTTCTTTAAAGTTCATAATTTAATGACTCCTCGACTTAGTTTTCATCTACCCATCTATTTTACTTGAGTGTGAAAATCAATTCAAGCGTGTTCATTTAACTGAGATCTAACTTATGATTAAAAAAGTATATAAGTAATTATAATATAGTAAATTTATATTAAAACTTAGATACTAAAATATTGATTATTCTTTTTCATTATTTATATAAAAACAGGTTAATCCATAATTAAATATGCATTAACCTGTTTTAATTTAAATTTTTAAAATTATTAATTATGCTCTTGAAATGTAACTACCATCGCTTGTATTAATAACTAACACATCGCCTTCGTTAACGAATAATGGTACATTTAAAGTATAACCGGTTTCAACTGTAGCAGATTTTGTAGCACCAGTTGCAGTATCACCTTTAATACCTGGCTCTGTTTCAGTAACTTCAAGTTCAACAGTTTTTGGTAATTCAATACCAATCGTTTCACCTTCATATGACTGAATTTGAACTTCCATATTCGCTTTTAAATATTTTAATTCATCTTTTAAGTAATCGCCAGATAATTCTGTTTGATCAAATGTTTCATTATCCATGAAGACATGAGTATCTCCATCAGCATATAAATATTGCATACGACGATTTTCAATCATCGCTTGTTCTACTTTTTCACCAGCTCGGAAAGTTTTTTCTTGAATAGCGCCTGTTCTTAAATTACGTAATTTAGAACGAACAAAAGCAGAACCTTTACCTGGTTTTACGTGTTGGAAATCAATTACTTTCCAAATTCCATTATCTACTGAAATAGTTAAACCTGTTTTAAAATCATTAACCGAAATCATTCAGTTTCCTCCTCAATTATACGCTTACTATAAAATAATAAGGTCTTTTGTGCATTTAGTAAAGACTTCACACCCATTTTCAGTAATTAAAATGTCATCTTCTATACGCACTCCACCAAGACCATCTACATAAATACCTGGTTCAATAGTAACACAATTATTAACTTGAACTGTATCATTAGTATTTTTAGATAATACTGGACCTTCATGAATATCCAAACCAATACCATGACCTAAAGAATGACCAAATTCATTACCATAACCATGTGCTTTAATATAATCTCTAGATAATGCATCAACTTCCTTAGTTGTCATACCTGGCTTGATTTCTTCAATTGCCTTTATTTGAGATTGAAGCACGATATTATAGATTTCTTTCAATTTTTTATCAGGTTCACCAATCGCAAATGTTCTAGTAATATCTGAACAGTATCCTCTATAATATGCACCAAAGTCAAGAGTAATCATGTCACCTTTTTCGATTACTTTATCACTAGCAACTCCATGAGGCAAAGCCCCTCTATAACCAGAAGCAACGATTGTATCAAATGATGGACCATCAGCGCCTAGTTCTAACATTTTACTTTCAAGCAATGCTTTTAACTCTCTTTCAGTCATTCCAACTTTTGCAATATTTAAAATGTAGTTATAAGTATCATCCACGATCTTAGCCGCATATTTTATTTTAGCGATTTCTTCAGGTGATTTAATTTCTCTAATTTTTTCAATGGCATTGCCTATACTTACGTACTTCGTATCAATTTGGCTTAATTCTTGAAACGTATCATAGCTAACTAAATGACCTTCAAAACCTACTGTTTTATACTGCTTGTTTTTTATAATTTCTTTTATCTCATCAATAATCCCACTACGTCGATTTACAATTTCAAAGTGAGTGGCTTGATTTGTGGCTTGTTCAATATAACGGAAATCTGTAATCAACTTATTTTCATTATTAGAAATGATTAAAGCGCCACTTGTTCCAGTGAAATCAGAAATATAACATCTATTATAGTCAGATAATATAACAAGAGCATCAAGATTTTCACTTTTTAATATATGACGAACTTTAGCTAATTTATCCATTTAACCCACTCCTTGTATAACGTTTGTACATTTTTATTATATACATTAAAATAATAACATACTTAAAATATTAAAGATATTTTGATTTAGGGAGATTTACATGAAAAGATTATTAACGATTTTAGGAGCTTCTTTGTTTTTGGTTGGCTGTGGCTCTCAAAATTTAGGACCTTTAGAAGATAAAACAACCAATTTAAGAGATGAGAATCATAATTTAAAATTAAAAATTCAACAACTAAATCAAGATATAAATAATCAAAAATCTCAGTTAGAAGCATTAAATAAAGATAAAAAGAATGTATCTAAAACTGTTGATAATAATAATGAAGCTAATTTTTTACAAGCTTCTTCAAATTATTATCAAGATATTGCTAAGATTATCGATAAATTTAATCAACTTGATTTAAATAAAACTAAAAAAGATGATAAAAATCAAAATCTTGAAAAGCTAAATTCATTATCAAATGATATAGATGATGCCTACAGCAAATATAAAAGTGATACAGATAAAAGTAATATATCAAATGATAATACTAACGAAGATAAAACTATTAAACAAATAAACAAAAATCTTCAATCTGCTTTTAAAGATATTAAAAATGGCTATGAATCTAACAATAAAAAGAAAATAAATCAAGGTAAGATGAAGTTATCACAAATTAATGTTTCTAGTAGTTCATAAAATAGGAGTTTTTTAGTTGAAAAATATTATATTTTATTTCGTTTTAATTATAGCAGCTATAGGTTTACTGCTAAATCTAAATATTTTTGTAATGTCGTTCATGAAAACAATTTTCACACTTATAATGATTGCTCTTATTATTTACTTTATCTATTATTTCTTCTTCCTTACAGAAGATCAGAGAAAATATCGAAGAGCAGTCCGAAAATATAAAAAAAGACAAAGAAAATAAAAACAAGGAGGTTCAAGAGTATTAGTACTCTTAAGCCTCCTTGTTTTATATCTATTTTTTATATAACCACTCTTCTGAACGATATTTTTCTTCAAGAACTTTTACTTCGGCTAATTGATTTTCAGTTAGAGATAGTGGTTTAAATTCGATATTTAAACCTTTTTTAAATCCTTCTTCAAATGCTTTTTCCATTTCTTCAATAGAGATGTGTCTATCTGATATATCATTTATTGCTACAGCTTTATCTACAAAAGCTTTTTTCATTTTTTCTTTCAAGCGATCATTCTTAAAAATAAACATATCAAATAATTCGTCTACATCTACATCTTGAAGTAGTGACCCATGTTGAAGAATAACACCCTTTTGACGTGTTTGTGCACTACCTGCAATTTTACGTCCTTCAACGACCAATTCATACCAACTTGGGGCATCAAAGCAAACGGCACTTCTTGGTTGTTTTAATTTTTCTCTCTCTTCTTTAGAACGTGGAATAGCAAAATAAGCATCAAATCCTAATAATTTAAAGCCTTCTAAAAGTCCTTCTGAAATGACACGGTAGGCTTCAGTAATTGTAGAAGGCATATTTGGATGAGATTCAGGTACGATAACACTATATGTTAATTCTTTGTCATGTAGAACGCCTCTACCACCAGTTTGACGGCGAACTAAACCAAATCCTTTTTCTTTCACTTTATCGATATCAATTTCTTTTTTTAATCTTTGAAAATAACCTACAGATAAGGTAGCAGGATTCCAAGTATAAAATCTAACTACAGGATCAATTTCCCCTCTTGAAACAAAATTTAATAAGGCTTCATCCATTGCCATATTATAATAAGGATCATGGCTCCCAGTATTGATAAAATTCCATGTTTCAGTCATATAAAAACTCCAATCACAACTTAATTTATATAAATTCAACGTTAATGTTACTTTAGAATGTATTAGAAATATGAAACAATAAAAAATTTTTGATAAATTGAGCTAACACCTTTATAATTAATAATAACGGTTAATTAGGGAGGATGCAATATGAATGTATCTTTGATTATAGCATTAATAATTATAGTTTTAATAATCCTTTACATGGTTGGAAATTTCTTTCTTAATCGACGAGCTGTAACTGAACTAGATCAAAACGAATTTCATAAAGGTTTAAGAAAAGCTCAAGTCATTGATGTACGTGAAAAAGTTGATTATGATTATGGTCATATTAATGGTGCTCGCAATATTCCAATATCTATGTTTAGACAAAGATTTCAAGGTTTACGTAAAGATCAACCTGTATATCTTTGTGATGCAAATGGTATTGCCAGTTATCGTGCTGCTCGCATTTTGAAAAAAAATGGATATAAAGATTTATACATGCTTAAAGGCGGCTATAAAAAATGGACTGGTAAAATTAAAACTAAAAAATAATTATCAGAAATAAAACTCTCAAGAAATTTCTTGAGAGTTTTATTATTTCTGATAATTAAATCATTCATTAAATTATTTACAATATTAAAGTTTTTCTTGATGTAAATCTTCAAATTTAAGAATTGGTTTACGAGCTGCAGTTGTTTCATCCAATCTATCAATGATAGTTGTATGAGGTGCTTCTAATACTTTATCAGGATCACTTTCAACTTCATCTGCAATTTGAAGCATTGCATCAATGAAGTAGTCTAAAGTTTCTTTAGATTCAGTTTCGGTTGGTTCAATCATCATACCTTCTTCCACATTTAGCGGGAAGTAAATTGTTGGTGGATGTACGCCAAAGTCTAGTAAACGTTTTGCCATATCTAGAGTACGGACACCATATTCTTTTTGTTTAGATCCACTTAAGACAAATTCATGTTTACAATATTGTTCATAAGGGATTTCATAACGATCTTTTAATCGAGCTTTAATGTAGTTCGCATTTAAGACAGCTGCTTCAGACACTTCTTTTAATCCTTGTGCACCCATCGTTCTAATATACGTATAAGCTCTTAAATAAATACCAAAGTTACCATAAAATGGTTTTACTCGACCGATTGAATTTTCAATATCATTATCATATTTAAATGTATCACCGTCTTTAATCACCATTGGTTTTGGTAAATAACTTGCTAATTCTTTTTTTACGCCGACTGGACCTGAACCAGGGCCACCACCGCCATGAGGACCTGTGAATGTTTTATGCAAGTTTAGGTGCACAGCATCAAATCCCATATCTCCAGGACGAACTTTATCCATAATAGCATTTAAGTTTGCTCCATCGTAATAGAGTAACCCGCCTGCTTCATGAACAATTTCACGAATGTCCATAATATTTTTCTCAAAGATACCTAAAGTATTTGGGTTAGTTAACATAATAGCAGCGGTATTTTCATTAACGACACGCTTTAAGTCTTCGATATCAACTTCACCGCGTTCATTAGATTTAACAGTTACTGATTTAAATCCGGCAAATGAAGCTGATGCAGGGTTTGTACCATGTGCAGAGTCTGGAACAATAACTTCATTACGATGGCCCTCACCATTTTTTATATGATATGCTTTAAAAATCATTAAAGCTGTCCACTCACCATGAGCACCTGCTGCTGGTTGTAGAGTTACTTCATCCATACCTGTAATTTCTTTTAGTTCTTCTTGTAAACTATAAATAATTTCTAATGAACCTTGAATTTGTTCTTCCTCTTGTAGTGGATGAGATTCTGCAAATCCAGAAATACGAGCAACTTTTTCGTTGATTTTTGGATTATATTTCATAGTACAAGAACCTAAGGGATAAAATCCAGAATCTACCCCAAAGTTTTTATTCGAAAGTTCCGTGTAATGACGTACTAAATCTAATTCTGCCACCTCAGGAAACTCTGCTTTATTTTTACGAATAAATTTATCATCTAAAATACTCTCAACAGAGTCTGTTTTAATATCACTTTGTGGTAAAGAATATGCATATCTACCTTCTCTAGATCTTTCAAAAATTAATGGACTAGATTTACTTACTACCATTTAGCTCACCAGCTTTCTCAACAAATGTATCAATCTCTTCTTTCGTTCTTAATTCAGTAACAGCAATTAACATATAATTGTCAAAGTCTGATGAAGCTTCACCTAAGTCAAAGCCTCCGATGAAACCATGTTCTGCTAATTTTTTATTTACATCTTTGATAGGTTGATTAAACTTAACAACAAATTCATTAAAAGATGTACCATCTAGGACTTCAAAACCGTTGTTTTTAAATTGATTTTTAGCATAATTAGCATGTTCTAAGTTTTGAACCGCAATATCATAAATACCTTGTTTACCAAGAGCTGACATAGCAATTGAGGATGCTAAAGCATTCAATGCTTGATTTGAACAAATATTTGATGTGGCTTTATCACGACGAATATGTTGTTCACGAGCTTGTAAAGTAAGAACAAACCCTCTATTACCTTCATCATCTTGCGTTTGTCCTACTAATCTGCCAGGAACTTTACGCATTAACTTTTTAGTAGTAGCAAAGTAACCACAATGAGGACCGCCAAATTGAGTAGGAATACCAAATGGTTGTGTATCACCAACAACAATATCTGCTCCAAATTGGCCTGGAGGTGTTAAAACGCCTAATGCTAATGGGTTAGAATAAACAATGAATAACGCTTTTTTATTTTCAATATAAGAATGAATTTTTTCTAAATCTTCAATTGATCCATAGAAGTTAGGATATTGTACAGCAACTGCTGCAGTATCATCATCAATTGCTTGTTCTAATTTTTCTAGGTCAGTAATCGTTCCATTTAAATCAACTTCAACAATTTCAAATTCTTTTCTTACTTTAATATACGTTTTTAATACTTGTAGAGCCTGATAATGGAGACCTTTAGATACTACAATTTTGTTCTTTTTAGTATGATTAAAAGCTAATATACAAGCTTCGGCAAAGCTAGTTATGCCATCATACATAGACGAATTTGCGACATCCATTTGAGTAAGTTCACAAATTAATGTTTGGAATTCAAAAATTGCTTGTAGTTCACCTTGAGAAATTTCAGGTTGATAAGGTGTATAAGCAGTATAAAATTCAGAACGAGAAATCATAGCGTCTACTACTGCAGGTGTGTAATGATCATATACTCCTGCACCTAAAAAACTCACATGTGTTTCTTTAGTAATATTTTTATTTGCAATAGTATTCAATCTTCTTAAAAGTGAAGTTTCAGCTTCTGCACTATCTATATTCAAATCTCTATTAAGTAAAATATCTTTTGGAATATCTCCAAAGAGCTCGGTAATTGAATTTGCTCCAATTGTTTCTAACATTTCTTTTTTATCTTTATCAGTTAATGGTATATAACGATGACTCACATTGCACACCCCTTAGTTATTTTTCGATTTGATTTTTCTTAACAATTTTAGCTTTTAATTGTCTTTTACGAACTTGAACTAGTAATTCTTTACCTAACTCAAATTCATCACGATCAATAATAGCCATAGCAATTGATTTTCCTGAAGAAGGTGATTGAGTTCCTGAAGTAATTTCACCTATTTCTTTTCCGTCAAGATTCATTACTGTATAACCCGTTCTTGCAATGCCTTTATCTATAAGTTCTAAACCTACAGTACGTCGTTTTGACCCATTCTCTTTTTGATCTTTTAAAACAGATTTACCAATAAATTCATCTTCAATTAAAGGTTTAGTAGCAAAAGCAATTCCACCTTCATAAGGCGTAATTGATTCAGTGAGATCTTGTCCATGAAGAGGTAAACCAGCTTCTAATCTAAGTGTATCTCTTGCACCTAAACCACAAGGTACAACGCCTTTATCAATAAAACCATTCCAAATGTCAACTGTATCATTTGAATTACAATAAATTTCAAAACCATCTTCACCTGTATATCCAGATTGAGATAAGATAACATTTTTTCCAAAAATAGTTACATTTTGTTTGAATTCAAAAGGCTTCATTTCACTTACATCAATATCAACAAGTTCACTTACTAAAGTTCTTGCTTGAGGGCCTTGAACCGCTAATTGACCATACTGTTCAGACACATTTGTTACAGTAGCATTAAATTTAGATTGATGTTTTTGAATCCATTCGAAATCCTTATCAGTATTGGCTGCATTAACAATTAATAAGTATTTGTTATCAGCAATTTTATATGTTACTAAATCATCAATAATACCACCCTCATCATTACATAAAGCTGTATATTGAGCTTTAGTTTCAGATAAATTAGTAGTATCATTCGAAAGTAAATATTGAACAAATTTACTAGCATTTTCACCTTCTATTAAAATTTCTCCCATATGACTTACATCGAACATACCTACTTTGTATCTAACTGCGTTATGTTCTTCTTTAATACTAGTAAATTGAACAGGCATAGCCCACCCACCGAATTCAACTATTTTAGCACCACTATTTACATAAGTTTCATATAATGGTGTCTTTTTTAATTCGTTTGTCATTTAAAAACCCCCTATTTTTTTATAAAAAAAGCAGAGTAGCAGAAGCTACCCTGTCTAAATAACAAATCCAGGACTGCGTAACAGTATTATCCTTTTGCCTGAGAGTTTCGTAGTTTACTTGCACCTTCGGCGATAACATGACATAATTTCAAAACAACTATAGAATCAGTTCAAGTTATTCTCTCTAATACTGATCATTCGCATGGTATATGATTTAAAATTGTTTTATATACACATTCAATTGTTTTACTACTATCTACTTTTTTGGATGCGATTTCATTATATCTTGAAACTCTCGATAAATACAAGTCTTTTAATTGTTTTTCACTTTTGTTTTTCGCATTTGGTCTATGTGGATCATTAGCAATTCTATTATAGATAATATCTATATCACAATCTAACCAAATAACTGTTTTATTTTTTAAAAGTGAGATAGAATTATCGTTTTCTATAATTCCTCCCCCGGTTGATATAATATCATATTTACCAATACAATCATTTAAATATTTATACTCTAACTTACGAAATCCTTTTTCACCAATTTCATTAAAAATATCTGGTATTGTTTTAAATTCTTTCATTTCTATATATGTATCTAAATCAATATATGAATAGTGTAATTTTGAAGCCAAATATTTGCCAATAGTACTTTTACCAGTACCCATAAAGCCTGTTAATATAAGTGGTAAATAAGAATGAGTCATCCTAATCACCTCTCTTAAGTTTATCACTTATTATACTATCATAATATATTTGAATATTATGTATTGTTTTTAATTTTATACTATATTGAGCAGAATAAGTAGATATAATTATCAAATATATACTAAGAATAAATAATGTATAGCTACTTATATATCCTTTCATTTTATAAAAATAAGTTTTTTTCATAGTAATCGTTTTTATCACCTATTTTTAGTTTTAATTTTATGATGTTAGAAGGTAAAATTTGAAATTCTGCATTGATGACGTTATTTAGTAAAACGATATTGCCATTCCCATTAATTTTGTAAAATAGTTTGTTGTTTTTAAATTCTATATAATCTTTAGACGATTCATTATCAATGATAATTGTATGTTTATCCTTAATTATAAGGGCATGATGCTTTTTCGAAATAATTTGAGTTATATTTGTCTGAAAAAAAGCATATTCTGTTTGATAACTATTATATGACTCGTATAAATAGGAATGAGTCAATTTAATTAATTGAGGAAAAAATGTTAACATCATTGTTGTTAAAAATAATGAAACTAACATTTCTATTAAAGTGAATGATTTTAATTTAATATTTAACGCATGATTCGATTTCAGTTTCTTTGTGAAGTCCACATATTTTGTTGGAATAAAGTTTAATATGATAATCACCTAAATTTATACCTTTTGAAAGGGTTTTTTTATCATAATGGTTGATACTACTCATTATAGTTTGCTTGATTTCAATAATTTGGTATTCTCTTTTTAATGTATGATTTAAACTGATTAGTAGTGGAATTAAAGTAAAAACTATAGTAGTGAATATATACAAGCTAAATAAACTATCGATGAGTAACACTGCTTTAAATTTTAAAATATCTAATTCTTCCTTTTTCAATATTAATAATCAACTTATATTGATGTTGATTGATTTTCAATATTAAAGAGCCAAACTGATTTATTCTTCCTTCTTTATTAAAAGTAATTTTCTCTAAATTTCTAACTTCAACTATTTTTCCATCTTCAATATTGTAGTTGTACCGCCCACCATGTGCTTCTATTACTTTTATAATTGAGGAATGTTTTGAAATTAACAATGTAATAGATTGATGATCATGCATCGCTTTAGATTTAAAATATTCTAATTGATTAACAAATTGTGTTGCTTTTAAATCGTCTGACAAAGAAATATTGTTAAATACATTTACCCTTAAAGTTGCATTAAGTAAGATTGTTAAAATCAAAATGATTAACAAGCTCTCTATAAAAGTGAATGCTTTAATATTCTTACTCTGCAACTGCTTCTCCATTTTTAATACTGATAGTTTCTCCAGACTTACAAGATGATTGCCCTTGTTTTATAAACCCTTCAGTTACTAAGTCCTCAATAGAATTAGGAACTCTATTATGTTTTAAAGTATAAGCTTCAATTTGACTATTGACCATTTTCACTTGTGCTTCACATCCTGTTGATTGAATATGTGACATTTGTTTAGCTATATTCGGAATAATAAGAATGAGTAAAACACTAATTATTAATAGTACAAGTAACATCTCAATTAAAGTAAAAGCTTTTAATTTATTTTTGAATTTTTTCATAAAAAACCTCCATTTTACTTTACTTAATATTTTGCATAAGTTGGAACATGGGTAACATGATCACTAGATACAAGCTGACTATAAAGGCTCCTAAGAATATAAATACGATAGGTTGGATAATTTTTGACTGTTTTAAAGCTGTTTGTTGGAGCCTTTGAATTAATATTTGACAATACATTTTCAACTCAATATCTAATTTATTATTTTTCTCACCTTGCTTAATAAACTGTATTAAATCATATTGATAACATGGTATTTTAATCAAAATATTGGGTAAATTAATGCCTCTATTTAGTTCATTTTGAATAACGATACCAATATAATTCAAAAATGAGTTGTTTTGTAGATGAATGTACATATCTACGACTTGTTGAATACTAATACCATTTTTATAAAATAAAGCTAAATCATTAGCAAGTTGATATGTTTTTATAGTCGAATAATAAAAACGTACAATTGGTATGTAAGAAATGAATGTAAGTTTTTTGGATATATCTAATTTATTAAGAAAGATAAATATAATGATGGATAAAGTTAGTAAAGTAAAAAAAACAAAAAGAAAAATTTGCGGTAAATGACTAATTAAATATGTAATAATAGTTTGTGATAAATTGAGTTTAACATCCATCATTGAATACAGATGTTCAAATTGAGGTAAAACTGTATAATTTAATATACTTAACATAGTTATAAATATTGCAATTAAAATGATGGGATATTGAATAGCTTTTAATATTCGTTGTTTAGCTTGAAGATTTGTTTTTAAATAATTCATTGCTTCCTCTAGTGCTTCATTTATATTCCCATATTTCTGCGCAAATTGAATTTGAGTGATAATAGATTTAGGATAGCCTATTAATTCTAATATTTGATCGCATTCTCCTCCTGTTTTTATTATTTTAACTATCTTATTTGCTATATCTTTATTTTTATAATTAAAATACAAATTTATAAAATTAAAACTTTCTAATAATGTAAATCCACTTTTAAGTAAGTTATTCAAATTATTTAGAAGTATAATTTGTTGGTTTTCATTAAGAACTTTAGAATGTTTGTTAAATATATTTTTCAACCACATCTTCACATATAAGACCTTCTTTCGATAGCGATAACAATTTTTCTTTTAAATTATTAAATGTCTTAGGAAGCGTATGGTTATGTTCAAAAAAATATTGAATTTGATTATTTGTAATAGACTCACAAACAAGCTTTCTTTGATTTGAAGTAGTTGTAACTAATCTTTGATTTGAAATAACATTTATTGCTTGTGAAATTTCTTGAACACTAACCCCCATCTCTAACAATCTGAGTATTGCGCCCTTACAATTGCTTGAATGCATAGTAGTTAACACTAAATGACCACTTAAACTTGCTTGAATAACACATTTTGCCACTTCAGCATCTCTAATTTCACCAATTAAAATAACATCTGGATCACATCTTAATATTGCTTTAAATGAACTAACATAATCTATACCGGCTTTATGATTTACTGACACTTGTGTTATGCCTTTTAATAATTGTTCAACAGGATTTTCAATTGTAATAACATTTAAATTTAATTCTTGAAAAGCATAGAGTACTAATTGATACATCAAAGTACTTTTACCTGAACCTGTTGGACCAGTAAGTAAAATGAGACCTTGCTTTTTATTCATTAGAGATTTAAAGTCATTAAAGTCCTTATACTCTCTTTTAGAAGTGAAATATTGAGGGATAAGTCTAATAACACAACTTTCTACTCCTAATGACAAAGGTAAAGTAGAAATTCTTAAATAAAATATTGATTTAGCATGATAAGTATATCTACCACTTTGAGCTATTTGATGTGTTGATACATCTAAATTTGCTTTAAATTTCATATAAATTAATAATTTTTCATAAATGTCATTACTAAACATTTCATATGTCTCTAATATATCATTCACTCTGAATTTAATATGTACTTTATCCTCTGAAGGAATAAAGTGTACGTCACTTGCATTTTTTGAAATTGCTTTATTAATTATTTCTTGAAATAATAATTTCAAAAAAAACACCTCCTACATATATAAACGTAAGAGGTGTTTAAATTACTTTTTTATTGTCCATCTAAATATGGATTGAGTTGTTCGTCATCTACCGTAGTGTATTGACCATGACCTGGGAATAAAGGCAAATCTCCGTCTAATTCAAATAATTTATCCTTAATTGAGTCTACTAATGTTTCATAGTCTCCTCTATATAAGTCTGTTCTTCCAATACCGTTATTAAATAATGTATCTCCTACTACTGCAAAATCGTCAAAAACGTAAGTTAAACTTCCTGGCGAATGACCTGGTGTATGAAGAACATTGAATTTAAATTCATCGATTGTAAAATTACCTTCATCTAAAGCAATTGGTTGAGCTTTACTAGTAGTGAGTGGCATACCATATTGTTTAAATTTTGAAGAACCATTTTTTTCAGGATCAGTTAAGAAAGAAAATTCTTCTTTATGCATATAAACAGGTACATCATATTTGGATAATACATCGTCTAAAGCACCAATATGATCAAAATGAGCGTGTGTAAGTAGTATTGCTTTTAAAGGTTTATTGATTTGATTTAATTTCTTAAATATTTTATCAGATTCTCCAGCAGGATCAACTAATAATACACTGTTATCGCTTTCTACAAAATACGCGTTTGTATCAACTAATCCTAAAGATAAATTAGAAATTCTCATATTATTCACCTTGTTTATCTAAATGTTTTTGAACAGATTTTAATTTATCATTCATTTTACGAGACTTATCTCTTCTATCATCAATACGGATATTTGTACATACTCTATCTAATCCTTTATCAAATGGTAATTCGTGAATTGCTTGAACTACTTCAAATAAATCTTTAAGATCACCTTCGATAAGCGTATTCATAGGGGTTAATTGATAGTCAATTTTACCTTGCTTTTTAAATGCTTCTAGTTTCGTTTGGATTTCTGCAATATATTTACTAACACTAGGACCTTCCGTTCCGACTGGTATAACAACTACATCAATAATAGCCATTATTTAACACCATCCTTTTCAATTATATATGTTTTTATTAGTCCAGCAGCACCAGTGATACCAGCATCATTTCCAAGTTTTGCTTGGACAATTTCAGTATCTTTTTGAGCAGGAGTAAATGTTAAATTATGATATTCTGTTTTAATATTTTCAATTAATATTAATCCAGCTGTAGACATTCCTCCACCTAAAACAATATATTTAGGATTGCTTGTAGCACTAATTATACTACATAAATAAGCGATATGATTTGCGACCTTCTCTGTTATAAATATACAGAATTGATCTCCTGCTTTTGCTGCATCAAATACAGCTTTAGCAGTTACTTTATTCTCTTTTATAAGTGATAAAATAGATGATTTAAAAGTTAGTTTAGGATAATAAAAATTGACTAAATTAACCACTCCAGTAGCTGAAGCAACAGTTTCAATACATCCTGATTTGCCACAATTACAATTAAAACGTTGATCAAAATCAGTTCTAATATGACCTATTTCTGCACCTGAACCATTATGACCATGTACAATTTCACCATTTGAAATGATGCCTCCACCAAGACCAGTACCAAGTGTAATAGCAACTACATCATTTGCACCTTGACCAGCACCTTTATGCTTTTCACCCAGTGCAGCTACATTTGCATCATTATCCACATATACAGGACAATCTATAAATTCACTAAAAATCTCTCTCACATTTACATTTCCAGGCCAATGTAAATTAACAGCCCCATGTACGATTCCCGTTTCAAAATCAACAGGACCAGGAACTCCTATACCAACTCCGATAACATTTTGAAGATCAAAATGATAAGATTCAGTTGCTTCTTTAAAAGAATCAAAGACTTGCCTTAATAAAGTTCGACCTGTATGGTCTGAAGTATCGGTTTCAATAGACCATTTATGTAATCGTTCTAATTTTGTATCAAAGATACCAAGTTTACATGTTGTTCCACCTATATCAGCTGCTAAAATAATATTTTTCATTTATGCTCATTCCTTCTTTGATTAATTATTAAAATACATTTTAGATATTCTTCATTTGTTAAAAGATCATAATTGTAAAGAGAACGTATTTCTTGTTGCATCATTTCATACATATCTTCTTTATCTTTAAAATATATAATAAAACCATAACGTTTCAAAAGTTGCAAGACATCATAAAAATTGTTAATTTTTCGATTCATTACTATCTTTCAATTCTTTTTCTAAATTTTTATAGCTTTGGTTATTGGCATCAATTTTCAAAGCTTTTTTTATATATTTTAAAGATTTATCGTTATCATTTAATGCTCTATTAGCTATGGATAATTCATAGTTTAATAATGCAGAGTTAGGATGACTTCTTAGGCCTCTTTCCCAATCAGCCATTGCCTCTGCTTTAGAACTTTTAGTAGCAGTTATTAAACCTTTTAAGTAATATGTTTCATCATCATCGTATCCTTTATTGATTGTATGTTCAACAATTGATAAAGCATCATCATAATTATAGGATATCATTTCGTCTTTAATAAGTTTATCGTAAATATTTTCTTCTTTAATTGAAAATATTCTAATTTGTAATAAAACAAAAAGTACTAATAATAAAATTAAAAATAACCAAAATAAATTACGATTTTCATGAAAATAATAGCCTATTAATGTAATAAGGATACCACCTATGAAACCACCTAAATGAGCCATTAAATTAATATTCGACATAAATAGCGAGACAAAAATCAATATTAATACAACAACTAACAATTGTATTATCATTTTCTTATTAAAAGTCTTACTTAAGTACATCATCGTTAAAATAGCCCCTATAAGACCAAAAATGGCTCCACTTGCACCAACAGATATTGTACTTATATTAAAGGATAACGAAGCAAAGTTTCCAAATAATCCAGAAATTAAATAGATACCTAACATTTTATATGGACCAACGATCGTCTCTACAATTTTACCAAAAATGAATAAAGATAGCATATTCATTAAAATATGTTCAAAATTAAAATGTAAAAACATCGAGGTAATAAGACGGTACCACTCTCCGTGCACTACATTGAAGTGTACTAATCCCCCAACATCTAGTAGCTTAATATCTGAAAAATGATTTAGATAAATCTTCATATATAACCATACTAGGACATTTATAGCTATAAGTGTATAAGTCATTGGTGAAAATATCATCATATACTTATCAACAAGGTTCGTATTAAGTACACGCTTTTTATAATCTAACGATGATTTTTTATCTTTTTTATTAACGCGTTTTTTTAAAATAAAATTAGGCATTGTATTTTCTAAGTCTTTTTCATTAGTGATACTATGATAAATCAACTTAGTAGGATGCATTTCATCGAAATTATCAATATTCATCGATGTTTCTAAAAAGTAGAAGAACTCAACTTTTTTAATTTTAAATCCTAACTTTTTTTGTAAATTCTCTTTATGATCATTTATTTTAGATTTGTCGAAGCGTATCTCTTGAGTTGAACTCACTTCTTTTCTAAATACAATAAGTTCTTCTTTTTTCTTATTGGATAACCAAATTTCATTTCTATTTTTATCTGTGTGTTCTAATTTATAGTTAAAATATTTGATCCAATAATAAATTGATTTCCAATATAGTTTATCAATATTCATTAATTCCTCCCAAATTTAGTGTTACATATAATTAAATTATCTACAGGTTGATCATGTTTTTCCACATCGAAATCTGATATTTGGAAGTCATATATAAGACTAATTGAGTTAATATCGTGTTGATTTAGAAATTTATCATAGTAACCTCCTCCGTACCCTATACGAAAACCATTTGTTTGAAAAGCTACTCCAGGTACAATAAGTAAATCCATGTCATTACTAATAGATGTATCTTCATTAACATAATTAATACCTTTATCATCGGTAGCTATTGATGACAAATCTAATAGTTGTTTAAAGTTCATATTACGACTTCTGTAATCTGTATTGGGCACAAAAATTTGTTTTCCATTATCTAAAGCGAAATTAATAATATTGTATGTATTAACCTCGTGTGGCATAGACAAAAATATACCGATACGATGTGCATTTTTGAATTTTTCGTTTTCAATTAATTGTTTCATTAACCAAATATCAGCTTTATGCTTACTTTTCTTATCAAAGTCTTTCATTTGTGATAAGATATTTTTTCTAATTTGTTTTTTACCCATTCTTTCTCCCATCCTTTAATATATATTATAACGTTATTATATAGTGATGTCATTTATGATAATTCAAATTATTTTAAGTTAAAAAATTATATTAATTTATATAAAATAAATATAGTTGTTGATTATATATTTAGGATTATTAATAGTTGAATGAGCTACTAAAGTAAAAAAGGTTGGAACAATTTTGTTCCAACCTTTTTTACTTTTAATATTATTTAGTTTCACGATGTAGAGTTTGTTTGTTATCACGTGAACAATATTTTTTCATTTCAATACGTTCAGGATTATTTCTTTTATTTTTAGTAGTAATGTAGTTTCTGTCACCACATTCAGTACAAGCTAATGTTACGTTTACGCGCATGATTATACCTCCTTACCTTTTCTAAATACGACTTTATTATCATACCACTTAGACGATTAATTGAAAAGTATTAATTTTTACTAGTGTTAAGTTGAAAAGCATCTTATCAACGGTTATTCAAATTATTTTTCATTTTTAAAGTAGTAATTAATGATATCTCTTCCTAAATCTCCCCCATTTAACCATGGTGGTGGAACAGGTTGATTAGTATATACGATAGAAAAAGCTAATTTAGGATCTTTAACAGGCGCATAACCTATATATGTTGAGTTAACTCTAGGTTGTCCATTTTGATAAACTTCAGCAGTACCAGTTTTACCAGCTGATGGAACAACAGTTTTATGGAAGCTTGCATAGCCTGTACCATCTTTTTCATTGAAAGCCATCTTGAATCCTTGTTTTACTTCATCTATCTCATCTTGAGAATTATTGACTTTATTTAGTATATTACCTTTAATTTTATCTTTTACAGGTCCTACTTGATCACTATTTGTTGCGTCATGTATAGCTAAACCAATGTGTGGTTGTACTCTGTAACCATTATTTGCAATTGTAGATATATATTGTGAAAGTTGAATAGGTGTATAAGTATCATATTGACCTATTGATAAATCTAAATAATTGCCTGGATTATTAGTTAATGGTTCAATTTGACCAATTGTTTCATTTGGTAAATCGATACCTGTTTTAACACCTAATCCTACTTGATTTAGACCTTTTCTCAGTTTTTGACCAGCTTCTTCAATATTATTAGGTAAATTCATACCACTTGAGTAAGGATCACCAGCTAGTCTTAAAGCAGTTTTAAACATATATACGTTTGAAGAATGCATTAATGCTTCTTTGTCGTTAATTAGGACTTTGCCATTTTGGTTAAAGTAAGAACGTTTAGTTAGTCCGCCACTAAAGTGTAAAGGTTCATCAATCATTTCTTCACCGACTTTGATAGTATGATTTTGATAACCAGTTAATAAGGTTGCTCCTTTAACAGAAGAACCGACTGCAAATTGGCCAGTAAAATTACCTAAATCATAATCTAGCAGTTCACCCTTTTTATCAATTTGTCTTCCAGCCATTGCAAGAATATCACCATTTTTAGGATTTTGAACAACTACAAGAGCATTGTCCATATTTGTTGCTCCTTGACTACGTAGTGTTTTTATTTCATTTTCTAATAGAGACTCAACTTTTTTCTGTAAATCAATATCAATGGTTAGTTGTAAATCATTTCCGCGTGACCCAGGGTTAATCACTTTAGAACTAATAACTTTACCAGATTTATCAGTAGTGTATTTCAACTGTTTCTTTTTACCACGTAGAATGTCTTCATATTGATATTCTAGATAAGCTTTCCCAACCCTGTCATTTCTAGAATATCCTTTTGCTAAATACTGTTCAGTTAATTCTTTAGGAATACCCTCAGAAGGTGTAGAGACACTACCAAATATACTTCTTAAAGTTTCACCATATGGATATTTTCGATCCCAATCCATTGAAGTATTGACACCAGGTAAATTATCCAATTGTTGAGAAACAGCAGCATATTCCTTTTCACTAACATCTTCATTTTTTATCATTTGCGGATCAAGTGTAGATCCAGCTGACATTTCTCTGTATATAGCTAATACTTGTAAATCATGCTTAGATAAACTATTTAATTGAGTTTCTGTAATTTTACTATGTAATTGTTTATCGTACTGTTCTTGACTTATGCTACCATTGTTAAGCATAGTTGTTTCTTTTTTCATTAATTTATTAACTTCTTTTGGATGATTTTGGATCCAAAAGTCTTGTTTATCTCGCTTTGTAATCTTATCAGTATTCATTGTAATGAGTTTAGCTAATTTTTTAGCGGTGTTTAACATGTCTTGTTGACTGGTTTTTCTAGAACGAGTGTAGGTAATTGCTAATTTCGAAGCATTATCAACTAAAATTTTGCCATTTCTATCTAGTATTCTTCCTCGTGGTACGGATTCATTGACAGTAATATTCTCATCATTTTTCACTAATTGACTATAATGTGCACCTTGTGCAATTTGTAAATATCCTAGTCTTAGGACAATTAATACGAAAATCAAAACAATTGCACCAAATATAAAACTAATTCGTTTATTCATCGTATGTTTTATTTTTTCATCATTTGATTTTTCTTTTAATCTTTTAAGCAAGACAACCGACCTCAATTATTAATCATGTATACGTATAAATGATATATGAAATTGTATAATTTTTCTATATTTTTCATAAAAAAAAAGCGATCTCCCAAAAAGAGACCACTAATAAATATTTTTTTTATTTATTATTTTGTAGCAGCATTGTATAACTCGTCTACTTTTTCCCAATTTACAACATTCCAGAAAGCACTGATATAATCAGGACGTTTATTTTGATATTTAAGGTAATAAGCATGTTCCCAAACATCTAAGCCTAAAATTGGAGTTTTTCCCTCAGTAATGGGGTTATCTTGATTTGGAGTAGTAACAATTTCTAATTTTCCATTATTTACTACTAACCAAGCCCAACCTGAACCAAAACGTGCTGCAGCTTTATCAGCGAATTCTTTTTTAAACTCATCTAAAGAACCCCATTGTTCTTTAATTTTATCAATTACAGTACCTTTTTCTTCAGAATTAGGAGTTAATAATTCCCAGAATAATGAGTGATTTAAATGACCTCCACCATTATTACGTACTGCTGTTTGAATATTTTCAGGTACACTATCTAAATTTGCAACAATTTCTTCAATTGATTTAGATTCTAAATCAGTACCTTCAACTGCAGAATTTAATTTTGTAACATAAGTGTTATGATGTTTGTCATGATGAATTTCCATTGTTTCTTTGTCGATATGTGGTTCTAATGCATCTGCTGCATATGGTAAATTTGGTAATTCAAAAGCCATAAATAATCATCCTCCTAAATTATCTTTACATAAATAATAACAAGCTATGTGATGTGCAACAAATCATTTGCTCTAAATATTATTCACATAGTTGTCATATTTCTTATTATACTCTTCTTATATCTCATTTTAGTAGTTTTTAAACATATATTTCAATATTAGTAGAAATTCAGACTTTTGACCTATAAAAAACTGAGACGCTTACTTACGTCTCAGAACATTTCTCATTTTAATTTATACCTTTATTATGGCAAGTTTCACATATACCATATACCTCTAATTTATGAGTATGAATATCTACATTAGGTAGGAATTGCTTAACTTGCTCAATTGGACAAAAATCTATTACTTTTGTATCCCCACAATTTTCACATATAAAATGATGATGATGATGATTAGTACAAGCGATTCTAAATTTCATTTCTCCATCTAATTCTGTACTTTCAACAATATTTAAATCTTTAAAAAGATGAAGATTACGATAAATAGTATCAAAAGATATACCTGGATAATCATTGTCTAATTGTTGTTGTATATATTTAGCATTAATATATTTATCTTCATTAACAAAGATATTAATCATATCTTCTCTTTTCTTAGTATATTTTAACCCATTATCTTTTAAAATTTTAATAGCGTCATTTGTATTCATAATTTAATGCTCCTTTTTGGCAGTTCGTTTAGTTTTCTGTAGTAACATCGTTATTCCTAAAATTAGAACTAATAATACCACGATGACACCACCAGGAGATATATTAATATAAAATGCTAAGGTAAGCCCTAGAATAACAGAACATTCACCTATAACAATACTTAAGATAATCAACTGTTTAAATCCTTTAGTTAATCGCATTGCTATAGCCACAGGCAATGTAATTAATGCACTCACGAGTAAAATTCCTACTACTCTCATTGATGCAGAAATAACCATAGCAACAATCGTTATAAATAAAAACTGAATCCATTTTGGAATATTAATAACCTTACTATATTCCTCATCAAAAGATAAAATAAATAATTCTTTGTATAATAAAAGAATGAATAATAATACGACGATTGAAATAATCGTAATTGTGATTAAGTCACTTAAATTTACAGCACTAATTGAACCGAATAATAACCCAACAATTTCTTGATTGAACCCATCAGCTAGAGAAATAAAAATTGCACTTAATGCAATTCCTGCACTCATTATAATTGGAATTGCAATTTCTTGATAGTTTGAATATGAAGTTCTTAATTTTTCTATAAGTAAAGCTCCAACTATTGCAAAGATTATACCAAACCACATAGGGTTTATAAATGCTAATGCTGGTGATAAGGTAATAATAAACATTCCAAACGAAATACCGCCTAGTGTGACGTGACTTAAAGCATCAGCAATTAATGATAATCGCCTTACTACTATAAATGCACCAATTAAAGGTGCAATAAAACCAATCAATATCCCACTTAAAAGTGAATATCTCATAAAATCAAAATTTAACAATGCTTCAATCATGATATTCACCTCTTAATTCAATCCATATACTTATCATAATTAACTCCTATTTAAAATTATGCTTCACAGCATGAACGATTATGTTGATGATCAACAAATTTAATTGGATGACCATATATTTTTGAAATTTCAACTTCATCAAGAGACTTAAATTCTTCAGTAGAACCATGGAAATGAAGATGTTTATTTAAGCAAGCGACTTTTGTAGCTGTGTCTACCACAACGCCTATATCATGAGTAACTAAAATAATCGTTATACCTTCTTCTTTTAAATGTTGCAAGGTGGCATAGAATTCATTCACATGTTTTGCATCAATCCCATTTGTCGGTTCGTCCAATACTAAGACGGATGGGTTTGAAATTAAAGCGCGTGCAATTAGTACACGTTGTTGTTGTCCACCTGATAATTCTGCAATATTTTTATTCTTTAGATGATGAATATTTAAACGATGTAAAACATTATCTACTTGTTGTTCATCACTTTTATTAAACCACTGAAAAATTCTTTTCGTTTTAGTTAAACCACTTAAAACAACTTCTTTCACACTAGCAGGAAATCCTGCAGTAAAAGCATTGGCTTTTTGAGATACATAACTAATTTTTAATGCAGATTGAGTATTTTTTTTATAAGATTTCCCGTCAATGTATATTTCACCGTGTTGTAATGGTAACAAGCCAAGAATAACCTTTAAAAGAGTAGATTTACCGGCTCCATTAGGACCAACAATTGCAAGAAAGTCACCTTTATTAATTCGAATATTAATGTTTTCTAATACTTGTTTATTATCAAAATAATAATCAATATTTTTTAATTCAAAAACAGGTTGATTCATCTTTTCACCTCGCTAAATACTATACAATTATATATGTTTTTTGTAAATAGTAATGTTTACGAATTAAAACAAGAGTAAGATAGCCTCTTTGTAGATTATGCTATCTTACTCTTATTTTAATTATTGATTCAATATTTTTTCTTTTAATTTGGGGTCAAAAATTTGAGATTTTAACATTTCGATTTCAAAGCGATAAGGCGGCTTTTTATTTTTCTTATCTTCTCCTACATAAGGAGTTTCAAGAATTTTAGGAATATCTTTAAAAGCTTCATGATGTACCACATTATTCAAGGCGTCAAAACCAATATATCCAAATCCAATATTTTCGTGTCGGTCTTTATGTGCACCTTGTTCATTTTTACTATCATTTACATGAACAACTTTAATACGGTCTATTCCAATGATTTTATCAAACTCATTCAAAACGCCATCAAAATCATTTTTGATATTATAACCAGCATCATGTGTATGACAGGTATCAAAGCAAATAGATAATCGATCGTTATGTGTCACACCATCAATAATGCGAGCAAGTTCTTCAAAACTACGTCCAATTTCTGTTCCTTTCCCAGCCATTGTTTCAAGTGCAATTCGTACATCATGATCATGTGTTAACACTTCATTTAATCCTTTAATAATCTGATTAATTCCTTTATCTGCACCGGCACCTACATGCGCACCTGGATGTAAGACAATATCTTTCGCTCCTATAGCTTGCGTGCGTTCAATCTCATTTTGAAGGAAATTCACACCTAGTTCGTAAACTTCAGGCTTCGTTGTATTTCCTATATTTATTATATAAGGAGCGTGTACAACAATATTGGATAAACCATATTGTTCCATAACTTTATGACCTTTTTCAATATTTAAATCGTTTATATTTTTTCTTCTTGTATTTTGAGGTGCACCTGTATAAATCATAAATGTTGATTCACCAAATTGATGTGCTTCTTCGGCCGATCCTTCTAACATTTTTTTACCACTCATTGATACATGTGAGCCAATTAACATTTGTTTCACCTAACCTTTTTTATTGTTTTTTCGTTGTTGTCTACTACGTTGTTTACTGTATTGCTTTCTCTCTTGTCGTTTCATTCTTTCTACTTCTTGTTTAAATTTCTTTTTATAGCCTGGTTTAACTTTATTTTTAGATTTACTTCTTACTTTATGTTTTACTTGATTTGTTAAATGATCATCTTTACGTTCACGTTTATGACGTGTATTGTGCGCTTTGATTGGCTTAAGTTCTCCATTTTTAATATCAACATTATCAAAGTGATAGCCTTTATCTTCAATAAGAGAAATATTATGTTCTTCATCTGGGCTATATAACGTTATAGCCACGCCTTTATAATTTCCACGTCCTGTTCTACCCACTCTATGAGTAAAAAAATCAATATCATTAGGAACATCAAAATTTACTACATGACTAACGCCTTCAATATCAATTCCTCTTGAAGCTAAATCACTTGCAATAACATATTGGAAATCTAAATTCCGAATACGTTTCATTTGTTGTTTACGTTCTCTAGGTGTTAAACCGCCATGAATCATACCTACTTTAATGCCAGACTCATTAAGAGATTGAGCAAGTTCATTTGCATTTTCTCTACTGTTACAAAAAATAATACATAGATATGGATTTAGTATATCAATTAATTGTAAAGTTTTATCAACTTTCTCAGTTCCTTTAGTAGGAATCAAATAAAATTCAATATTTTTTTTATTTTGGGATTTGTTATCAACTACAACATATTCAGGGTGACTAAGATACTTATTTAAAAACGGTTCTAATGATTTTGGAATTGTTGCACTAAAGACTGCAATATTAGCATTTTCATCTAAACGAGCAGCAATATAATCCACATCTTCTATTAACCCTAAATCAATGAGTAAATCTGCTTCATCGATAATTAAATATGATGCCTTATGAATATGCAAATGTCCACTCTGAGCTAAATCATTGATTCGTGTTGGTGTACCAATCACTAATTGAGGTTGTTGATTTGTTCGTTGTTTATCTTTCTCTATGTCAGTACCACCAATAAATAAACTTACTTTAATATCTGATTGAAAACTAGCTAGATGACTAGCCACTTTATACAATTGTTGTGCTAATTCACGAGTTGGTGCAACAACAATACTTTGAGGTTCTTTAATGTCAGTATTAATTAAATCTATTAAAGGTAATAAAAAGGCGTGTGATTTGCCAGTACCGGTTTGTGATTGACCAATTAAATTAGTCCCTTTTTTTATACGTGGAATAATTCTATTTTGAATTTCAGTAGGTTTATTAAAATTTAAATCTTTAACTGCATCAATAAGATTTGGATTTAAATTAAATATTTCAAATGGATGATTAGCCATTCATCTGGCCTCCTTTGTATTGTTTTAAATATAATTAAATGGATCTGTATTTATTTCTGAAGCTTCTATATTAAACTGCTTACTATCATTATTAAATAACCATCGTCCTAGTAAGTCTTTAAGTCCTTCTTTCATAACGTACTCACTATAATGATTGATATCTAATAAATGAATGCCATTAGTTTTAGCATCAAGTGCATCATGATGTTTTATGTCTCCAGTAACGAAAACATCTGCTCCCTTTTTAAAAGCACTAGTTTCAAAACCGATACCAACACCTCCGATAATAGCAACTGTTTTAATTAACGCTTCTGAAGGACCTGTATAACGAACGCTAGGAATATTTAAATGTGCTTTAGCATATTTAGCAAAATCTTCTAAATTTAATGGTTCATTTAGTTCACCTATTTTTCCAAGACCATAATTAGCAGATGTCGTCATCTTAATAAAATCGTATACAGGTGTTTCATAAGGATGGTAATTAATAATTGCATTTTTAGCAATACTTAATTGATCTTTACGAATCATAAATTCTACCTTCACTTCATTTACATGTTCAATTCGATTTAGTTCTCCAATATGAGGGCGAGCGTCTCCAACTGGTTTGAATTGTCCTTTACCTTTGGACTCAAAGAAACAATATTCATAATTCCCTTCTTTTGCTAGACCAATATTATTTATATGATATTTAAATGATTCTAGATTTTCTTCCGGAATGTAAGTTTGTACTTTATAATAAAAAGATTCTTCTTCATTTAAAAATCTAATATTAGTTAAATTTAATTTTTTTGCTAGCATCTCATTGACACCATCAATGTGATTATCTAAATTGGTGTGTAAAGCAATAAGTTGAATATCATTTTGAATAAGCATGTGTATCAATTTACCGTATCCATCATTAACTAATGATTTAACACCTTTAAAAATTAAAGGGTGATGCGCAATAATTGTATTGTATCCTTTGCTAATTGCCTCTTCTATTACTTCCATTGTGCAATCTAATGCTGTCAAAATACCTGTTATTTCTTTAGTGTCATCTCCAATTAATAAACCCACATTATCCCAGCTTTCAGCAGTTTTAAGGGGAACATGTTGGTCAATAATTGACATTAGTTCTTTAATTTTCATTATAGAGCACCTCTCTTATCATTGATATCTCTTCTTCAATCTCTTCTAGTCTCTCATGATGTTGTATTGGATTCAATTGATTACGAATATACTCTAAAGCTGCTAACTCTCTTTCCCATTTTTTTATAAAAATATCGTTTTTATGATTTAAAAGAATAGGACCAAATTTAAGTGATTTCTTATTAAGAAGATTAAGATTTTCTTTCCATTCACTAACTACAATTTCATAGATATGCCCTTTTTCTTCTAAAATTTCTTCAGCAATAATATCATAATTAAGATGTTGAAGTGTCTTGCGTAAGGTTTCAGTTTGAATATTACTTTGCAAAATTAGACGTGGATGATGTGCAAGTTTATTTTTACCCTCATCTAATATTTTCGCTATCAAAGGTCCACCCATTCCACAAATTGTGACATTATCTATTTTATCTTTCTCAGTTAGAATACTAAGACCATCACCTAATCGAACATCGATATGTTGAGTAAGTTGATGCTGTGCTACATTCGTTTTAGCAGCTGTATAAGGTCCTTTTATTACTTCACCAGCAATAGCATCATCGCATAGATGATGTTGTAATGCATAAATAGGTAAATAAGCGTGATCAGAACCGATATCAGCTAATGAATTAGGTAATAAGTATTGGCTTACAACTTTTAATCTATGATTTAATGATATCATTGTTATCTCCTTTATTATAAAAAGAGGCTAGGACATAGTATTGTCTTAGCCTCAAATTTCTTTATACATAACATCTATCGTTAACTCAGATTTAGCATTAATCTTAGTCCATAAAATCTTTAAGACGCTTGCTACGACTTGGATGTCTTAATTTTCTAAGCGCTTTAGCTTCGATTTGACGAATACGTTCTCTTGTAACACCGAACACTTTACCTACTTCTTCTAATGTTCTAGTTCGTCCGTCATCAAGGCCAAATCTTAAACGTAAAACATTTTCTTCTCTATCAGTAAGTGTATCTAAAACGTCTTCTAATTGTTCTTTCAATAACTCATAAGCAGCATGGTCAGAAGGACTTTGTGCTTCTTGATCTTCAATAAAGTCTCCTAAGTGACTGTCATCTTCTTCACCTATTGGCGTTTCTAGGGATACTGGCTCTTGAGCTATTTTAAGTATTTCGCGAACTTTTTCAGGTGGTAAATCCATTTCTTCACCAATTTCTTCAGGAGCAGGATCACGACCTAAATCTTGTAATAATTGTCTTTGTACGCGAATAAGCTTATTAATTGTTTCAACCATATGCACAGGAATACGGATGGTGCGAGCTTGGTCAGCAATAGCACGTGTAATGGCTTGTCTAATCCACCATGTAGCATAAGTAGAAAATTTAAATCCTTTACTAAAATCGAACTTTTCTACTGCTTTGATAAGCCCCATATTTCCCTCTTGGATTAAGTCTAAGAAAAGCATACCACGACCAACATATCGTTTCGCAATACTTACAACTAATCGCAAGTTGGCTTCTGCAAGGCGAGATTTTGCTACTTCATCACCTTGTTCAATACGTTTAGCTAATTCAATTTCTTCTTGTGCGCTAAGAAGATTTACACGTCCAATTTCTTTTAAGTACATTCTTACAGGATCATTAATTTTAACACCTGGAGGCGCACTTAAGTCATTTGGATTTAATTTTTCATCTGTATCTGAACTATCTTTTTCATTTACTAAACTAATATCGTTATCATTTAGTTGGTCAAAGAAATCATCCATTTGGTCGGAATCCATGTCAAAATTTTGCAGCTTTTCAGCAATTTCTTCATGACTTAGATGACCTTCCTTTTTACCTTTTTCAATTAATTGTTTTTTAACATCTTCTAATGTTAAAGTCGGATCAATTGTTTGTTTTTTGATTTTAACTTGGTTATCAGACATGAAAAGGCCTCCCAATCGTATTTTCAACTTTCAATTAAGATATTTAATTATATAATAAATTATTATAATAAGAAAAGTATATTTTATAATAAACATGAAATATTATCATTCTATAGGTAATAAAATGATATCCTTATTTCATAAATATTTAACTTATTATTTCTCTACCCTTTAAAAAAGCATAATAACCATTATACAGTAATGGTTATTAAATATAAATACTATATTAAAAGTTTAATATTTGTTTATATTCCTTTAATTTAAATGTTCATCTACATGCGTTGCTTGTTTTTATTAACTATCATTTGTAAATAATACTTTTGAGATTCTACGTCACCAATTCTAAGTGCTTCTTTTAATTTATGATTAAGTTCTTCAATAGAATCTTCATATTTGTTTTCATTTAAAGTTGAGATATATTCTTCAATTTCTAAATCATAAGGTTCTCGATTTAATTCATAATCATCAAGCTGTATGATTGCTTCTCTAATATCTTTATCTTCAATGTATAATATTAAATCACTAATCGAATAGTAATCATTTTCAGAATAATAATCGGTTAGCACTTTAAAAATACTTTGGAAATATTTATTCGTAAAATCATTTGCTTCAAGTTGTCGATTATAATTTAGAAATACATCTTTATCCATCATAAAGTGTTTTAATAAAGCTCTTTGTGCTTTTTCACTTTTGTTTAAATGTGTAAAAACAATATTTAAATTTTGAGAATTTAAATTCGAGTTATCATTGGTATTTCCAATATAGTCTTCTTCATATGAGATAAATTCAGGTTGTTGATGTACATTGGACATAATAGTATTGGCATCAATATTGAAAATGTCAGCTACGTCATTCACAATTTTATTTTTTAATATTGAAGATCTGACAAATGAAAGATCTTCAGTAATCTCTTTAAAGTGACGCTCATAAGCTAGATCATTATTTTCAATTTCATCTCGATAGAATTGAACTTTGTAAATAATAAACGATTTCTTCTCATTATTTATAAATTCTATAAATTTTTCTTTACCGAATTTAACTATATATTCATCGGGATCCATGTTTTTTGGTAATTGTACTACAAATACATTCAATCCATGTTTAAGTAAATGTTCTCCAGTTTTTAAAATGGCCTCTTGACCAGCAAAGTCTCCATCAAACATTAAAGTTATATTAGAGGTTAATTTTTTTAACACTGTAATGTGATCTTCTGATAATGCTGTACCCATACTTGCTACTACTGTTTTTAATCCAGCGTAATCAGCTTTAATTACATCCATGAATCCTTCTAACAACATTACTTCATCATTTTTTCTAATTGACTTTCTTGCGCTATCAAGATTATAAAGTAATCGTCTCTTTTGAAAAATCGGTGTCTCAGGACTATTTAAATACTTAGGCTCTTGATTGTTATAAGTTCTACCAGAAAAACCGACAATTCTTCCTTGAGCGTTTTTTAAAGGAAACATAATGCGATCTCTAAAACGATCATAGTAACTAAAATTTTCTTCGTTACGTGATAACAAACCAGCTTCATAAGCTAGTTCTATGTCATATCCTTTTTGTTGTAAAAAGTCATGACAAAAGTGAGCGTTATTAGGGGCATACCCAATTCCACGAGATTTTATTAATTCTTCAGTGAAACCACGATTTACAAGATAATTTAAAGCTTCTTCACCTTCTACGGATTTCATTAATGCATACATATAATATTCATTAATTAATTCATGCATTTCAATCATTTTTAAGTCTTCAGATGCTATCTGCGTTGTAGATGGATTAGAATGACCAATATCTACTTTTATATTAACGCGTTCTCCAAGTTCTTGTACTGCTTCTACGAATGAAATGTCCTTAATGTCTTGAATAAATTGAAAAACATTTCCACCTTTTTTACAACCAAAGCAATGGCATATTTGTTTATCTTCAGAAACTGTAAACGAAGGTGTTTTTTCATCATGAAAAGGACACAAACCAATGTAATTGCGTCCTCTTTTTTCTAATTTCACATATTCACTTACTAAATCTAAAATATCTGTTTTTTCCTTTATTTCGTTGATTACAGACTGTTCTATACGCAATATATATCACCTATTAAATAGTAGTCATAGTATTATACACTTTTATAGAAGGTTTTTAAATATTTATGCTTTACTTTCAATGATTTGTATAACATCATTTGCTGTTTCTTCAATAGCCTTATCAGATACATCAATAACAGGACATCCTATTTTTTCGACAATTTTTTCAAAATATTGAATTTCTTCTTTAATTCTATCTTCAGTCGCATATCTAGCATGCTCACCTAATCCTAATTGTTTAAGTCGTTGTTTTCTTATTAAATTAAGTTTATCTTCACTAATCTTTAATGCTATACATTTATTTGGATTAATTTTAAACAATTCGTCTGGTGGCGTTACCTCTGGAACTAGAGGAATGTTCATTACTTTATAGCTTTTATGCGCTAAATACTGAGATAGAGGTGTCTTAGAAGTTCTTGAAATGCCAATTAAAACAATATCTGCCTTAGGTAATCCTTTCGCATCTTTGCCATCATCATATTTTACCGCAAATTCAATTGCATCTATTTTTTTGAAATAGGCATCGTCTAATTTATGAACTCTGCCTGGCTGATTATACGGCTCCTCATCGTGCGTTTGATTAAGTAGTGTCATTAGAGGACCCATTATATCAACAGCTTTTAAGGAGAAAGCGTCTACTTTTTTCTTCATATATGCTTTGATTTTTGGTTCTACTAACGTATATACAATAATTGCATTTTTATCTATAGCGACCTGTATAACTTCATCTATATCCTTAAAGGTTTCTATATAAGGATATCTCAAAAAACCATGTTTACAAGCTTTAGGATTAAATTGAGCGACGCAAGCACTAGCAACCAACTCAGCTGTATCTCCTATTGAATCAGATGCAATGATTATCTTTATATTTTCCATTGTTTATCACCTATTCTTTAAATAATGAAACAAATAATTTTGTTATTGTTGTTTTAGATATTCTACCTACAACTTTATATTTACTATTTTCTTTTTTTCTAACAACGGGAATTGAATCAATTTCCTTATCTATCATTTGACTTGCTGCATAGATGACGAGGTCTTCTTCTTCTAAATAAACAATATTAGGCATACGTGACATAATGACACTTATAGGCATAGTATGAATATCTTGCCCAATCATAGAGGCACGTAACAAATCTTTTCGCGAGCTCACACCAATCAATTCATCTTTTTGATTAGTAATAAATAATGTTCCTGTATCTTCTAAAAATATAGTACATATAGCATCATAAATTGTCATATCTTCTTTAACGATAACAGGTAGAGACATATGATCTTTTATTATATATTGACGTAAATGATCACTGACTAATTTATTCTTAGATTTACCTGAATAATAATAACCCACACGTGGTCTAGCTTCAATAAAACCAGACATAGTTAAAATAGCTAAATCAGGACGTAAAGTAGCACGAGTTAAATTAAGTTTATCTGCTATATGTTCACCTGTTATTGGGCCACCATCTTTAACTATTTCAATTATTTGTTCTTGTCTTTTACTTAATTCTATAGGTCTTCACCCCTTTTAATTTCATTTTTATTATACCTATTTATATATATACCTACAAATACATATAAATCCTTGCTATTCAATTTTCTATGAATTAAAATATGATTAAGCGAGTTAAGGTCGGTGGAAGCTTAACATTTCAAAAATTGGCTTATCAATATCATTACATAAAAGCGAGTGTCTACACTAATTTGGGTGGAACCGCGGGTTATTTTGTTAACACTATATATTTATATAGATGAATTATTAACTCGTCCCAAGATAATAATAAGTATTATTTTATATTTATTTATTGTCTTGGGACGTTTTTATTTTAAAAGGAGAGATATTATGGTTAAAGATATGGATACTATTGTATCACTAGCTAAGCATAGAGGATTTGTATTCCCAGGCAGTGATATTTACGGTGGTTTATCTAATACATGGGATTATGGTCCATTAGGTGTTGAATTAAAAAATAATATTAAAAAAGCATGGTGGCAAAAATTCATTACTCAATCACCATACAATGTTGGGATTGATGCTGCCATTTTAATGAATCCAAAAACTTGGGAAGCATCTGGTCATTTAGGTAATTTTAACGACCCAATGATTGATAATAAAGATAGTAAAATTCGCTATCGTGCAGATAAATTAATCGAAGACTATATGCAAAATGAAAAAGGTGACGAAAATTTCATTGCTGATGGCTTAAGTTTTGAGGAAATGAAACGTATTATCGATGATGAAGGCATTGTATGTCCTGTAAGTGGGACTGCTAATTGGACAGATATTCGTCAATTTAACTTAATGTTTAAAACATTCCAAGGTGTTACTGAGGACTCTACTAATGAACTATTTTTACGTCCAGAAACTGCTCAAGGTATTTTCGTAAATTATAAAAATGTTCAACGTTCAATGCGTAAAAAATTACCATTTGGTATTGGTCAAATCGGTAAATCATTCCGTAATGAAATCACGCCTGGTAACTTTATTTTTAGAACAAGAGAATTTGAACAAATGGAATTAGAATTCTTCTGTAAACCTGGTGAAGAAATTGAATGGCAAAATTACTGGAAAACATTTGCAAGTCAATGGTTAAAAGATTTAAACATCAATGAAGAAAATATGAGATTACGCGATCATGATGAAGAAGAATTATCTCACTATTCTAATGCGACTACAGATATTGAATATAAATTCCCATTTGGTTGGGGCGAATTATGGGGTATTGCAAGCCGTACTGATTTTGACTTGAAAAAGCACAGTGAACATTCTGGTGAAGATTTCAGATATCATGATCCAGAAACAAATGAGAAATATATTCCATATTGTATTGAACCTTCTTTAGGGGCAGATCGTGTTACATTAGCTTTCTTATGTGATGCTTATGATGAAGAAGGCGTTGAAGGTAGTAAAGATGCTCGTACAGTAATGCATTTCCACCCTGCTTTAGCGCCATATAAAGCTGCTGTTTTACCATTAAGTAAAAAATTATCTGAAGAAGCGATTAAAATCTTTGAACAATTAAGTTCTAAGTTTTCTATTGATTTTGATGAATCACAATCAATTGGTAAGCGTTATCGTCGTCAAGATGAGATCGGTACTCCTTACTGTATTACATTTGATTTTGATTCATTAGAAGATAATCAAGTTACAGTACGTGATAGAGATTCTATGGAACAAGTTCGTATGCCAATCTCAGAATTAGAAACATTCTTAGCTGAAAAAGTTAAGTTTTAATATAACAAGAACCCACTTATTACTTACTATGAGTAATAAGTGGGTTCTTTTAATTAATTTAAACATTTTATATTATTCTAATCGCTTAAGTTGATTAATTAATTTTTGACCTTTAAAGTACATGCCAGCATATTCTCTATACAGCATTATCATTAATTCTGACATTTCATCTAATAAAGCTTGGTTAATATTAAAATGATTCATTTTATCAATTGGCAACTTTTGTAAAATATCCAATAAATAAAATGTTTTATTGGATAGCTTTAAGGCATAAGGATCATTATTTAATACAGTTTCTGAGATGGTCCCATCATATTTAAAACTGTAAGCAATAAGCTTAGATTGATCAGTATCACCAGTAATTGCACAATAATCGAAAAATGCGCCAAAACCAAATTTATTCATACATTTCAATAATACGATAATCGACATTAATTGAGCAGAATTACCTTCTGAAATTTTATTGAGTACAAATTCTAATAACTTATAATGATATAAAGAAACTTCATTTGGTTCTAATGATCGATCTATTGCTTCGACGCATAAAGTCGCATAACTACTATCAAAAATATCTAATCGTAATTGATAATATTGGTTTATGACATCAATAGAACTGAGCGTTCCCATACCTTTCCATTTATTATAAATAAATAAGCCATACACAAAGAGTTGTGTATGAGCTTGCAAGCCGGTTTTAGATTTCTTAGCACGTCTTACCATAATAGGAATTTTAGCACCATGCTCGTTTAATATTGTAATAATTTTATCGGATTCACCATAATCTACTGATTTTATGATAATTCCTTTTTGTTTTTCTAACAATGCATCTCACCGGCTTTCCTATTAATTTAAACGTTAATCTTGATCTTCAACATATCCCATTTGACGAATAAAGTTTACTTTATTTCTCCAATCTTTCTGAACTTTCACCCATAATTCGAGGTAAACTTTTGATCCGAGAAGCATTTCAATATCACGTCGAGCTCTTTTACCGACTTCTTTAAGTTTTTTCCCACCCTTACCTATAACAATTCCTTTTTGAGAATCACGTTCAACAAAAATAGTTGCTTCAATTCTTACTCTTTCTTCACTTTCCTTAATCATTCTATCTACATTTACCCCTATTGCATGGGGGATTTCTTCACTTGTTAGATGTAAGATTTTTTCTCTAATAATTTCGCCTACTACAAATTGTTCTGGATGATCCGATATTTGATCATCAGGGTAATATTTTGGACCTTCAGGTAAATAATCTTTAAGTACATCGATAAAGTGATCCACATTCAATCCTTCAAGTGCCGAAATTGGCACAATTTCAGTAAAATCCATATAGGTTTTATATTTTTCAATCTTAGGCATAAGTGCATCTGGATGAACTAAATCAATTTTATTTAACACTAGAAATACTGGTGTTTTAACATTTTTTAGCATTTCCATTATATATTCGTCACCACGACCAATATCTTCATTTACATTTACCATAAACATAATAGCATCAATTTCTGATAGTGTATTTTTAGCTACACGCATCATATAATCTCCTAATTTATGCTTAGGTTTATGAATACCTGGTGTATCTAAGAAAATGATTTGAGCATCTTCTCTTGTCATTACTCCCTGAATTTTATTTCTTGTTGTTTGAGCTTTATCTGACATAATTGCAATTTTATGTCCAATGACTCTATTCATAAACGTGGATTTTCCCACATTCGGTCTCCCTATAATAGATACAAATCCTGATTTGTGTTCTGTCATTTATTCTAAATCCTTTCCCGAAAAGCCGTGAGGTAATAGTTCTGCTACAGTTGACTTAATCATCTCACCTTTATGATTTGTCATATACACAGGCATGTCGTCATCACAGAGTTCTTTTAATACTTGACGACATGTTCCACAAGGTGATGACGGATGTTCAGCGTCAACGGTAACTGTTATTGATTCAAAATCTCCTGGTCGATAGCCTTCTGAAATTGCAGCTACTAAACTAGATCGTTCTGCACAAATCGTTGCTGGATAAGCTGCATTTTCAACATTTGCTCCATAAAAATGGCGACCGTCTTTTGTTTTTAAATATGCACCTACTTTAAAATGACTATACGGTACATAAGCACGTTGTTGAGCTTTTCTAACTTCTTGAAAATAATGTGATTGATAACTCATTTTATTGTCCCCTTTAAAAAAAGATGTGAGGTATAAAAATCATTAAACCCATAATTAGTGCAAAGATTGAAACAACCATAACACTAAAGGCGGCAATATCTTTAGCTTGTTTAGCTAATTCGTGATAGTCAGAAGTAACTAAATCTACGACGCATTCTATAGCTGTATTCACAGCCTCAAGCGTAAGTACCAAAGTGATGCTTAACAAAATAAACAACCATTCTACAGTTGAAAGTCTTACGATAATTCCTAAAATGATAGCTATGAATGCGAATATTAAGTGTATTAGATAATTGTGATCTTTTTGAAGAAGTGTTTTTAAACCATCAAAAGTGTATTTAAATCGTTTTAAAAATTTAATCTCTAGTCAATCCATATGCGTTTAAAATTTCTTTTTGGCGTCCAAACATTTCTTTTTCATCTTCTTCATTCATATGATCATATCCTAATAAGTGTAAAAAACCATGTAAAGCTAAAAAACCAAGTTCTCTTTCAAATGAATGATTATAAGATTCAGCTTGTTCCTTAGCTACATCAGTACAAATAATAATATCTCCTAACACTCTAGGAATATCTAAACCAATAATATCTGGTTCATCTTCTTCAAGTGCAAAAGAAATAACATCAGTCACTCTATCTTTATCTCGATAATTTTTATTTATTTCTTGAATTTCATCTTTATTTACAAAAGTAACTGACAATTCAGCATCTTCATGAATGTTTTCTTTTTCTTTAGCAAAGTTAATTAAGTCTTCGATTTGATGATACCATTCATCTTTAACTAAGTTTGTATGATCATTGAAATCAATCGTAAACATTTAATTGTCTCCTTCATAACGTTCGATAATTTTACTTACTAATGGGTGTCGTACTACATCACTTTGATCTAGTTCCATTATATTTATTCCTTTAACACCACGAAGGTTCTTAATAGCTTCTTTTAATCCACTTTTAACACCTTTTGGTAAGTCAATTTGAGTTTGGTCTCCAGTTACAACCATTTTTGAACCAAATCCTAGACGAGTTAAAAACATTTTCATTTGTGCATGTGTTGTATTTTGAGCTTCATCTAAAATGACAAATGCATCATCTAGAGTTCTACCCCTCATATACGCTAAGGGAGCAATTTCAATTGTACCTCGTTCAATAAAACGTGCTGTTTGTTCTCTACCTAGGACAGTATTTAAACCATCATAAAGAGGTCTTAAATATGGATCAACTTTTTCTTTTAAATCTCCTGGTAAGAAACCTAATGATTCACCAGCTTCTACAGCTGGTCTTGTTAAAACAATTCTTTTTACTGTTCCTTTTCTTAATTGTTTTGCAGCATAAACAACTGCAAGGAAAGTTTTACCTGTTCCAGCAGGACCTATACCAAACACTAAATCATTACGTTTCATAGCATTAATATAAAGACGTTGCCCCATTGTTTTTGCACGAATTGTTTTACCAAAGGCATCTTTAGTAATCTCTTCATCATATAAATCCAATAGATATTGAATAGTGTCATTTTTAGCCATCTTTATGGCAGCCTCAACATCTTTTAATGTAATTGAATGTCCTAACTCAATTACCTTTAATAAATTTTTAAGAACTAATTCTGCTTTTTCAACATGCTCTAATACTTGACCTTTTACTGCAATTTCTTGCCCACGAGCATGTATGATAACATCAAATGCTTCTTCAATCGATTTTAAATGTTCATCATTATTACCAATTAAAGCTTGAGAATGGTTGATGTTATCTATTTGAATTATTCCTGGCATAAAAGCGCTCCTTTTCACATAAAACATATTCATTAATAATTAATCTTTCATATAAATTTTACTAAACAATGATAAAGTATACAAATTTAAATGTTTTGAATGAATAATTAACCTAAGATAATATAACATAATAAAAAGTACCAAGAACAATATGTGTTTTAGGCGCATCTTAACATATTAGGAGCATAAATAAAGAGACTTCCACGTAGAAAGTCTCTTGTAAAGGTCAGAATGAAACAATAAATGTTGTCTTATTCTTTTATTTATAACCCTTATAATTTTTTAGGTTTATTTAGTATTTCTTGCCAAATAATCCCATCAACTATCGGGTCATTGTCAAATTGAAACGTTTGATGTGTCATATTTTTTTCAATAGATTTACTATTGAGTAATTGATTCAGTTTATAACGTTTCGTTTTTTCAGATAAGTACTTATCATTAATAATTTCTTTAGCTTTCTTTTCAATTAAAGAAAGTTGTTTTTCTTTTTCTTTGTCAATTTCAGATCTCACATTAAATAATTCTTTTGATAGCGAGTCTTCTAACTGTTTTTTAATATCTTTTTCACTTTGAGATCTCTCTCGTGAAGTTGAATCACTATCTTTAGAAGGCACTTTTTCGGTATGAGATTGTTTAGTTTCAAACCGTTTTAATTCTCCACGAGGATGTTCAGTCTTAACTTCTTTTTTAAGATTTTTATCACTGTGAACCGTTTCTTTTTTAGAAGATGGTTTTGGTGATGATGTTTTTTTATTTTGTTCTTCTTCATCAAATTCTGATGCCATCTCATTAAAAGCTTCTTCTATCTGTTCAAAAATACCTTTTTTTCTTGGTGTGTTTTGCGTAGGTCTTTGTGTATTTTTGTGTGGAGGCGTTTGATTTTTTCGTTGTTCATGACTTTTATCTCTCATTGCACTAATACCAGTAACAATCACAGAAATAACGAATATAAGAATTCCAATATTCATTTAATCACCCCTCTATTTAATTTGGTGATTCATCGTCATTTTGTTCGGTACGTTTATTAATAGCGTTTCTCATACCTGTATCTGCTTCTACATTTTTTAAATTATAGTAATCTTTTACTCCAATATTACCTTTACGTAAAGCTTCAGCCATCGCTAGTGGTACTTCTGATTCAGCTTCTACTACCTTAGCACGCATTTCTTGAACACGTGCTTTCATTTCTTGTTCAGAGGCAACAGCCATAGCACGTCGTTCCTCAGCTTTAGCTTGAGCAATATTTTTATCTGCGAGTGCTTGTTCCGTTTGTAAATCAGCGCCGATATTTTTACCGATATCTACATCTGCAATATCAATTGATAAAATTTCGAATGCTGTTCCTGAATCCAATCCTTTACTTAATACTGTTTTAGAAATATTATCAGGATTTTCTAGTACTTGTGTATGATGTTCACTAGAACCAATTGTGGAAACAATACCTTCACCAACTCGTGCAATAATTGTTTCTTCTCCAGAACCACCTACAAGTCTAGAAATATTAGCTCTTACTGTAATTCTAGCTTTAGCTTTAACTTCGATACCGTTCATCGCAACACCGGCAATAAAGGGAGTTTCGATTACTTTGGGATTAACAGACATTTGAACAGCTTCTAAGACATCGCGTCCTGCTAAGTCTATTGCGGCACCTCTTTCAAAAGGTAAATTGATATCTGCACGTTGAGCTGCTATGTTGGCATCCACTACTCTATCTACATTACCACCAGCTAGATAATGAGATTCCAATTGATTTGTTGTTAAATTTAGTCCTGCTTTATGAGCTTTAATAAGAGGACCTATCACTTTACGAGGAGATACTCTACGAAGTCGCATTCCTACAAGTGTAGCAATACTAACTTTTACACCTGCAGCAATAGCGGAAATCCATAATCCGACTGGTACAAATGAAAATAATAATAATAAAGCAACTATTATAATAATCGCAATAATTATAATTCCAATATTTAACATTGACTTTACTCCTTTTATATTTTTATTTCTCTTACAACTACTCTACTACCTTCTACCTCTAAAATTTTTACTTTTTTATTTCTCAAGATAAATGTACCGTCAGAAACAGCATCAATTCTTTTGTCATCTAAAGTTATGATTCCAGCAGGTCTTAAATCAGTAGTAGTATACGCAGTTTTTCCCACTAAGTAAGAACGATCATCATGAGATCTATAACCAGCTTCTGTACTCGTTGAATCATTCAATATCACTTTATCAAAAAATGGTATTTTACGATTAAACACTTTCACCAAAATCACCCATTCTATAATAGAAAGTATTAAAGCGACAATAACATTAAAGAGCATAACTAAAATATTATCTCCTAACATAATCATACTAACAATAATAAGCACTATTCCTATAATTCCAATTACTGCTCCAACAATGAATAGTTCTATTATTACTAAGATGATACCTATGAAAAACAATAAAATTGAAATCAAATTGACATCGCCATTAATTAAAAACCCTAGAAATAGAATAAGTAACGCTAGAGAAGCTAAAATACCTAAAATATTTATCCTTTTAGAATAAAGTTGATATAAAAAACCTAAAAAGATAATACATGTAAGAATTAATAAAACAATAGGATTAACAATGATATTTGACATATCACCCAACCATGAATGATTCAATGAAGCAAAAGTATTCTCGATATGTATCAAATTTATACTTATCATTATCTCACCTCGCTCTCAATTAAATTATACATGAAATAAATACTATATTATAGTATTACAATGATATAAAAAAACTCTCAATTAGCTTAACTAATTGAGAGAATATATATATAATTAACATTCATGTTGAGGGAGTCAACAGAGCTATTAATTATTTGAATTTACGTTTACGTGCAGCTTCTGATTTTTTCTTACGTCTTACACTTGGTTTTTCGTAAAATTCACGTTTACGTACTTCTTGGATAGTACCACTTTTAGATACTGAACGTTTAAATCTACGTAATGCATCTTCTAGTGATTCGTTTTTACGTACTACTGTTTTAGACATCTGTATTTCCCTCCCTCCAAATATCAACGAAACTTAAAGTCAATAATTGCATAGAAATAATTAACTATGCTTTATTTAGTATAATATATGAAATAATTATGGTCAATTATAAATCTTTATAATTTCAAAAATTTATAATAATACGCCTTCTTCAGTTTTATTAGTAGCATGATTAACGATTCTAACTGCACTACCAATGTTAATTGGATAATCAGCTTTATTAATTTTAACTTTAACAATCTCACCGATTAAATCCTCACTACCCTCAAATTCAACTTTCATATAATTATCTGCGTAACCTACTAATGTATCTTTTGTTTCTCCTACTTCTTCTGGAATCACTTCTAAAACTTCATTTTCAAATTTTGATGCGTATTCTTTAGCAAGTTGGTCACTTAAAGCAATAAGTTTATGTACACGTTCATTTTTAATTGACTCATCAATTTGATCATCCATACGTGCAGCAGGTGTACCAATACGTTGTGAATACGGGAAAACATGTAACTCTGAGAATTTATGTTTAACTATAAAATCATATGTTTCTTGGAATTCTTCTGCAGTTTCTCCTGGGAAACCTACTATAACATCACTTGTAACCGCTAAATCAGGTAATGCATCATGTAACTTTGTTAGTCTTTCAGAAAAATGTTCCATAGTATATTTACGGCGCATACGTTTTAATACTGTATCTGAACCTGATTGTAATGGTACATGTAAATGTCTAACCACTTTATTAGAATTTTTTAGAACATCAATGACTTCATCAGTAAGTTGACTGGCTTCAATTGAAGAAATTCTAATTCTTTCTAAACCATCAATTTCCTCAAGATCTCTGAGTAATTGAGCTAAATTATAATTTTTTAAATCTTGACCGTATCCACCGGTATGAATACCAGTTAATACAATTTCTTTATATCCAGATTGAACTAATTGTGTTGCTTGTTCAACTACTTTTTCAGGATCTCTAGAGCGCATTAAACCACGTGCCCATGGAATAATACAAAACGTACAAAAGTTATTACAACCTTCTTGGATTTTTAGAGATGCACGAGTTCTATCCGTAAAATAAGGTACATCTAATTCTTCATATGTACGATTTTTCATAATATTTCCAACACCATTAATTGGTTGACGTTCTTCTCTAAATTGATCAATATAACTAAGTAATTTATGTCTGTCTTGAGTACCAACAACGACATCTACGCCTGGAATCTCCATAATTTCAGCAGAAGATGTTTGTGCATAACAACCTGTAACACATACTACTGCATCAGGATTACGACGTATTGCTCTTCTAATGACTTGTCTACTTTTTTTATCACCTGAATTAGTCACGGTGCAAGTATTAATGACATATACATCTGCATTAGTTTCAAAATCTACTCTTTCATAATTAGCATCTTTAAATAATTGCCATATTGCTTCAGTTTCATAATGGTTTACTTTACAACCTAAAGTATGAAACGCTACTGTTGCCATTTAATTCACCCCATCAATTCTTTCTCAAAACTTATAGCACTAAGTGCATATAGTGGCGCAGTTTCTGCTCTTAATATTCTAGGGCCTAAACCAATGTTTAAGCTTACCTCCCTAAAGAGATCAATTTCCTTATCGGAAAAACCACCTTCAGGTCCAAATATGATTAACACACGATCATTCGTTTGAAAGTTGTTTAAAATATTTTTAAATCGACTTTTTTCACCATGCTTGGCTTCGTCTTCATATGCTATTAACACATAGTCATAATTATTTATGGTATCATAAATTACTTTTAAATTCGACTGAAATTTAACATCTGGAATAACAAGTCTATAACTTTGTTCAGCAGCTTCTTTTACAATCTTTTGCCATCTATCTATTTTCTTTTGTACCTTGTTCTCTTGTAATTTAACTACAGATCGATCCATACCCACTGAAATAAAATGATTGGCACCCAATTCTGTACTTTTTTGAAGCAACCATTCATATTTATCAGCTTTTATTAAACCACTACAAATCGTTACATCAACTGGTAATTCAGTGTCAATATCTAATTGGTTTATTGGTAAAACTTCAATTTGATTAGAACTTATATGTGTAATTTCAGTAATAAATACTTTTTTATCATTAAAATTAATTATAATTTTGTTACCAATCGTATTTCTCATTACATTTTTGATATGATGTATATCTTCTTCATTGGTAATAAAAAAACGCTGATTCTCATCAGCGTTTTGATTGATAAAGTATCGTTGCAAATTATTCACTCACTTTCTGACCAACAATGCAAACCCATCCATTGTCATGATTGATTGATACAATATTAAATCCAACACGCTTCATATGTGACAGTATATCTTCATGTTTTTCTTCTATAATACCTGAAGTTATAAAATAACCATCTTCATTTAGTGTATTATAAGCATCTTCAATCATTTCATCAATAATATGAGCTAAAATATTTGCGATAACTACATCAAATTTTTCATTTTCTTCTTTTAATAAATTACCGGGAATTGCTTCAATAGCATTTTCGCAATGATTTTTTCTAAAATTCTCCTTAGCCACACCAACAGCCATTTCGTCTATATCTAAGGCTTTAATTCTTTTAACACCTAATAAGTGACTAGCGATACTTAATATACCAGAACCTGTACCTACATCAATAACTGAAGAATCTGGTGTTACATAAGTTTCAATCGCTTTTAGACACATACTTGTTGTTGGATGATCTCCAGTACCAAAAGCCATTCCGGGATCTAATTCTATACACAATTCATCTTCTGATTCTTTTGAATAATCTTCCCAACTTGGAACAATCGTAAATCTCTCAGAAGCTCTAAAAGGATGAAAATAGTTTTTCCATTCATTAGCCCAATCTACTTCAGCAATAGTCTTTGCTGAAAACTCAACTACTGAATCATCTATAAGGTCCAAATTTAATATTTCATTTTTTAATTTATTTTTAAATTGAGTGTTATATTTCAATTCGTTAAAGTATGCTTTTAATCTCACACCTTGTTCAGGATAATCTTCTTTTTTTAATTCGTAGATTTCACCAAATTTATCAGTAGGTTGATTAATTAAATCATTTGAATCTTCTATAACTACTCCATTTGAACCATAGTTTTCTAATATGTTAGTGACTAAAGGTTCAACTTCATGATTTACAGTGACTGCAAATTCTGTCCAGTTCATGATTATTCACCTCTAAAGAATTTACGAGCTTTGTCTTTAAAATTAGAAGGTTGTTCTTCCGGATTTTCACCACTGATTTCCGCAAATTCTCTCATTAATTCTTTTTGTCTATCAGTTAGTTTATTTGGTGTGACAACTTTTATATTAACAAATAAATCACCATGTCCATATCCATGAACATTTTTAACGCCTTTCTCTTTAAGACGGAATTGTTTACCAGTTTGAGTACCAGCAGGAATTGTAAGCATAACATTACTGTTTAGAGTTGGTACTTTGATTTCATCGCCAAGTGATGCTTGTGGGAAGCTAATGTTAAGTTCATAGAATAAATCATCGCCATCTCTTCTAAATTTATCAGAAGGTTTAACACGGAATACTACATAAAGATCACCATGAGGACCGCCATTTTCACCAGGTGCACCTTCACCAGCAAGACGGATTTGTTGTTCATTGTCTACACCTTCAGGTACAGTTACTTCTAATTTTACTGTTTTATTTTCAGTCCCTTTACCATGACAAGTTGGACATGGTTCTTCAAATTCTTGACCACTACCCTCACACTTAGGACAAGTTTGCTCAGTTCTTACGCGTCCTAAAATTGTATTTTGTTCAACAGATACATGTCCTGAACCATGACAATAGCTACATGTTTTTTTACTTGTGCCTGGTTTAGCACCATCACCATGACATGTATGACAGGTAACATCTTTTCGAATAGAAATTTCTTTTTTTGTACCAAAAACAGCTTCATCGAATTCTAAAGTCATAGTGTATTGTAAGTCGTCACCTTTTCTAGGTGCATTTGGATCTCTTTGACGTGAACCACCAAAGAATGAGCTAAATATATCTTCAAAGCCTCCACCGAAGCCACTGAAGTCTTGTCCACCAAATCCTTGACTACCAAATCCACCTTGGGCACCGCTATGTCCAAATTGATCATAATTTGCACGTTTATTGTCATCACTTAGAACTTCGTATGCTTCAGAAATTTCTTTAAACTTTTCATCGGCGCCTTCTTCTTTATTGATGTCCGGATGATATTTTTTTGATAATTTACGATATGCTTTTTTTATTTCATCTTTTGAAGCATCTTTACTTACGCCAAGAACTTCATAATAATCTCTTTTAGCCACAAGTATCTCTCCCTTTCTAAATTTTATAATTTAAACACATACTCAAGTATCTTAACTATAAAAGAAAAAGTCAAAGCCAATGTTCAATTGACTTTGACTTTTTGGCTTACATTTATAAATGTTTACATAGTAAACGTTATAAACGATTAGCTTTATTTTTTATCTTCGTCGTCTTTAACTTCTTTGAACTCAGCGTCTTCAACATTGCTATCATTTGATTGTTGTGAACTACCTTGTGCTTGTTGTTGAGCTTGTTGAGCTTGTTGATATACTTTAGCAGATAATTCTTGAATTACTTGTTCTAATTCTTCTTTTTTAGCTTTAATATCATCTAAATCTTGACCTTCTAATGCTGATTTAAGCGCATCTTTTTTGCTTTCAGCATTTGATTTGTCTTCTTCACTGATATTTTCACCTAAGTCTTTAATTGTTTTTTCAACTTGGAATACTAAGCTGTCTGCTTCGTTTCTTAAGTCTACTTCTTCACGACGTTGTTTATCTGCTTCAGCATTTTCTTCAGCATCTTTAACCATACGATCAATTTCTTCATCAGATAATGCAGAACTTGATTGAATAGTGATATTTTGTTCTTTATTTGTACCTAAGTCTTTTGCAGTAACGTTTACGATACCGTTTTTATCAATATCAAATGTTACTTCAATTTGAGGTACACCACGTGGAGCTGGTGGAATATCAGTTAATTGGAATCTACCTAATGTTTTATTATCTGAAGCCATTGGACGTTCACCTTGTAATACGTGAATGTCTACTGCTGGTTGATTGTCAGCTGCTGTTGAATATACTTGAGATTTTGATGTTGGAATTGTTGTATTACGTTCAATTAACGTATTCATACGACCACCCATAATTTCGATACCTAATGATAATGGAGTTACGTCTAATAATACAACGTCTTTAACATCACCAGTAATTACGCCACCTTGGATAGCAGCACCCATTGCAACAACTTCATCTGGGTTTACACCTTTATGAGGTTCTTTACCAATTTCTTTTTTAACTGCTTCTTGTACTGCAGGAATACGAGTTGAACCACCAACTAGGATAACTTCATCAATTTCAGAAGTAGATAAGCCAGCATCTTTAAGTGCTTGACGAGTTGGTTCCATTGTTCTTCTGATTAATGAATCAGCTAATTCTTCAAATTTAGAACGAGTTAAGTTGATTTCTAAGTGTAATGGACCATTTTCTCCAGCTGAAATGAATGGTAATGAGATTTGTGTTTGAGATACACCAGATAAATCTTTTTTAGCTTTTTCTGCAGCGTCTTTAAGACGTTGTAACGCCATTTTATCTTGTGATAAGTCAACACCATTTTCTTTTTTGAATTCTGATACTAAATAGTCGATGATTACTTGGTCAAAGTCGTCCCCTCCAAGTTTGTTATCCCCTGCAGTTGATAATACTTCGAATACACCATCGCCTAATTCAAGAATAGAAACGTCGAAAGTACCGCCGCCTAAGTCAAATACTAAAACTTTTTGATCTTGTTCAGTTTTATCTAAACCATAAGCTAATGCTGCAGCTGTTGGTTCGTTAATGATACGTTCTACTTCTAAACCAGCAATTTTACCAGCATCTTTAGTAGCTTGACGTTCAGCATCATTGAAATAAGCAGGTACAGTAATTACTGCTTTATCCACTTTATCTCCTAAATAACTTTCAGCAGTGTTTTTTAAATTTTGTAAAATCATTGCTGAAAGTTCTTGTGGTGTATATGATTTGCCGTCAATATCTACTTTATAATCTGTACCCATATGACGTTTAATTGATTGTACAGTATTTGGGTTTGTAATTGCTTGACGTTTAGCAACTTCACCTACTTGAGTTTCTCCATTTTTAAATGCCACAACTGATGGAGTTGTTCTAGCACCTTCAGGATTTTGAATTACTTTAGGTTCGTCTCCTTCTAATACAGATACGCAAGAATTTGTAGTACCTAAGTCAATACCTATTACTTTACTCATAATAAAATTCCTCCAATTTTAAAAATTTTTCAAATTTAAATCTTATTGATTAACTTTGACCATAGATGGTCTTAAAACTCTATCTTTTAATTTATACCCTTTTTGTAATTCTTGAGTGATTTCACCAGAATTGAAATCAGGATTGTCATCTTGAACAACAGCTTGATGGAAGTTTGGATCGAATTCTTGACCTTCAGATTCAATTTCTTCTAAGCCATTGTCTTTTAATGCTCTTAATAAGCTTTCATGAATCATTTGAACGCCTTTTTTGAGAGATTTAAATGATTCGTCATCACCCTCAATTTGAAGTGCACGTTCAATGTTATCGATAGTAGGTAAAATATCAGTAAGCACGGGTTGAGCTTGATATTTTTTATTTGTTTCATTTTCATTTCGAATTCGACGCTTATAATTTTCGAATTCAGCATATAATCTTAAATATTTTTCTTCATTTTCATTTGCTTTTAATTGTAATTGTTGAATTTCTTCGTCTTTAGATTGATCATTTTTATCTTCATTATCATGTTCAGATGTAGATTCATTATTTAATTCTTCTTCAGAAGGATTATTTTCTACATCATTTGAAGACGACGCTTCGTTTTTAACGTTTTCATTTTCTTCAGTATGTTCAGTGTTATTTTTCACTGATTCGTCTTTTTCTGTCATTTTATGCCCTCCAATATAATTACAATTAGATTCACCATATTTGATTAAGTAATTGAATCACATTTTGATAATGCATCGCAGTTGGTCCGATAACCGCAATTTGTCCTTTTAGTGCATCATCAAAATGGTACTGGCTCGTTATAATTGAAATATCACTTAACCCTTCATCTATTTCGTGGCCAATTTTAACATTAATTTCAGAAGTGGAAATATCTTCTAGTAACTCGATAATTTTTTCTGATTCTAGATATTGTAAAATTGGCTGAATAGAAGAAACATTGGTTTCGTTCAGTGCATCAATAAGTTTAACCTTTCCACCCATAAAAATGCTATTACTTTGTTTATGGAGATGAGAAGTTAGCATGATAGTTAATTCATTTATAAAGGATTGTTCCGCAATAGAATTTGTAAATTGTTTTAATTTCTTATTAAAATCAAATTGACTTTTATAATAATTATCAGTCAGAAAATTTGAAATCCTTGTTAACCTTTCATCGTCAAACTCCATTGATTCACTTAAATGTAAATGTTCTACATGTCCAGAATTATAGATGATGACCATTATAATTATAGACGAATTTGCACGAATCAAATGAACATTATTTATAATATCTGTTTTGTGATTAGGTCGAACAACCAACGTTGCATATTGAGATTTTATTGATAATTCATCAGCAAAATAACTAAGGGCTGAAGAAATATCATAATGATTCTCAATCAAAAGTTGATTTAAACGTTGAACTTTATTTTGTTTTTGATGAGATGTTTGTTTTAACAATTGATTGACGTATAATCTAAAACCTTGTTCAGAAGGTGCACGCCCTGAAGATGAATGTATTTTTTCTAAAAAATTCAACTCTTCCAAATACTTCATTTCATTTCTAATAGTAGCTGGGCTTACATTTAAGTTATGTCTATCAATTAAGGTTTTAGAACCTATCGGTTGTCCTAAATCAACATAATCTTCAACAATTGCATTTAAAATGCTTAATTGCCTATTTGTAATCATGTCTTCACCTCATTAGCACTCCTTTGTCTCAAGTGCTAATTATAATTTAACAAATTGGTCAAAGTAAGTCAACGTTAAAGCTCTTATTTTTCAAAAAAATTTATTAATTTAATAGAAATGCTTCAAAAACTTCATTTCCAATGATTTTTCCCCTATTGGTCAATGAAATATGGTTATCTCTTTCATAAAGTAAATTTTTCTTTTTCAGATTATTTATTGTCTCACCAAATACTTTATCCATTGAGGTACCAAATTTTGAAAGAAATTTAACTTTATCGACACCTTTATTCATTCTTAATCCTAAAAACATTTCTTCTTCCATTCTTTCTGATTGAGTAGGAAAATTGGAAGTTAAAATAGGACGTTGATGATTATTAATAGCATTGATGTAATGATTAACAGGATTGAGATTCGAATAGCGTTCCCCATTTACATATCCACTTGCTCCTGCTCCAAAACCATAATATTCTTCATTTAGCCAGTAAGTCTTATTATGCCTTGATTCATGATGAGACTTAGCGAAATTTGAGATTTCATATTGTTTAAATGAGGTTTCTCCTAAAACATTCATTAAATATTGGTACATTTCAGCTCCTAGATCTTCGTTTGGCAATTTTAATTTGCCTTTTCGATACATATTATAAAATTGAGTTTTAGGTTCTAAAATTAATCCATAACTTGAAATATGATCTATATCCATTTGTATTGCTCTATTAAGACTATCTGAAAAATCTTCTAATGTTTGAGTTGGTAAATGATACATTAGGTCTAAACTAATCGATTCAATATTTGCTTTTCTAGCATACTCTACAGCATTATATATATCTTGAGTTTTATGTGTTCTACCTAGAATTTTTAGTAATTCTGGTTTAAATGTTTGTACGCCCATAGAAATTCTATTTACACCATATGAGTGTAGTAATTTCACTTTATCTAAGGTTAATTCATCGGGATTTGCTTCAAATGTATATTCACCTTTAATTGAAAAAGTTGACTGTATTGCTTTTAAAAGTCTTTCAAGTTGCTTGAGATTTAAAGCTGTAGGCGTACCTCCTCCAACGTACATTGTTTCAAGATTTCTAATTTCACTTGTTTTCATTTCTTTAATTAATGCAGAAATATACTCATCTACTGGTTGTTTGTTAATAAAGTACTTATTAAAATCACAATATGTACAAATCCTAACGCAAAAAGGTATATGAATATATGCACTTTTTATTGACATCGTTACACCCTCATTTTTAAGTTTTTAAAACACAAACGAGGTTGGAACACATGATTCTGGGTTCCAGCCTCGCATTAATAACCTATTCATCATCCATTTTAAGAACAGCTAAGAAAGCATCTTGTGGTATGTCTACGTTACCAACAGCTTTCATTTTTGCTTTACCAGCTTTTTGTTTTTCAAGTAATTTACGTTTACGGCTGATATCTCCACCATAACACTTAGATAACACGTTTTTACCCATAGATTTAATATTAGTTCGGGCCACAATTTTTTGACCTATTGCAGCTTGAACTGGAACTTCGAATTGTTGTCTAGGAATAAGTGTTTTTAATTTTTCAACAAGAGCTTTACCTCGTTCATATGCAAAATCTCTGTGAACGATAAAACTAAGTGCATCTACTTTGTCACCATTTAATAAAATATCCATTTTAACTAAATTACTTTCTTTATTTTCAATAAATTCATAATCAAATGAAGCATAGCCTTTCGTATTAGATTTTAATTGGTCAAAGAAATCAAATACAACTTCTGATAATGGAATTTCATAAACGATATTCACACGGATATCATCTAAGTAATCCATATTTATAAATTGGCCACGTTTACGTTGACACAGTTCCATAACTGCTCCAACATAGTCATTTGGCACCATCATTGTCGCTTTTACATATGGTTCATAAATCGCTTTAATTCTATCACGTTCAGGCATTTGAGATGGATTATCAACTGTAACTTCTGAACCATCATTCATTTCACATTTATATATAACTGAAGGTGCAGTCGCAATTAATTCTATTCCAAATTCTCGTTCAATTCTCTCTTGAATAATTTCCATATGTAGCATACCTAAGAATCCTGTTCTAAATCCAAATCCCAGTGCTTGTGATGATTCTGGTTCAAATTCTAATGATGCATCATTTAATTGAAGTTTTTCAAGAGCTTCTCTTAAATCGTTATAATCTTTATTATCAATTGGGAACAATCCACAATAAACCATTGGATTCATCTTTTTATACCCTTTTAACGGAGCATCTGCTGGTCTATCTACATGAGTGATAGTATCCCCAACACGTGAATCGTCGACATTTTTAATACTTGCAATAATATATCCAACATCGCCTACTGTAAGTTCTTCAATTGGTAGTTGTTTAGGAGTATTAATCCCAACCTCAGTAACTTCAAACTCTTTTCCTGTTGCCATCATTTTGATACGATCTCCAGCTTTTACAACACCTTCCATTACTCGAATAGAAGAAATAACGCCTCGATAAGGATCGTACTCTGAATCAAAAATAAGAGCTTTAAGCGGTGCACTAGGATCTCCTTCTGGTGGAGGAACAACTTCAACAATTTTTTCTAAGATTTCATCGATACCAATATTTGATTTGGCACTTGCTAACACAACTTCATCTTTATCTAAGCCAATAACATCTTCTAATTCTTGTTTTACTCTTTCTGGTTCAGCAGCGGGTAGATCTATTTTATTTACTACCGGTAAGAGTTCTAAATCATTATCTAGTGCTAAGTAAACATTAGCAAGAGTTTGAGCCTCGATGCCTTGTGCAGCGTCAACTACTAAAATAGCGCCTTCACATGCAGCTAATGAACGAGAAACTTCATATGAGAAATCGACGTGCCCTGGAGTATCGATTAAATGAAACGTATAAGTCTGTCCATCTTTAGATTCATATTTTAATCTAACAGCATTTAATTTAATTGTAATACCGCGCTCTCTTTCAAGATCCATTGAATCAAGCAATTGATTTTGCATTTCTCTAGTTTCTACAGATTTAGTATTTTCTAAAATTCTATCTGCTAACGTTGATTTACCATGATCAATATGAGCAATTATAGAAAAGTTTCTTATATTATCTCTTCGGTTATAGCGTTCTTGCATATCCATAACTTATCATTCTCGCTTTCGTAAATTTACCCGTATATGTATACATCTTTGACATAATATCGTTTTTAATCATTATTTGCAAATTTAAGAGAAAAGAATCATCATGTGAAGATTCTTTATTTACTTTTAATTTTAAGGTTTTTCTTAAACTACATAACAATTATAAAGTGTTGTATAAAGGTTTCCAATAGTTAATATCGTTCTTTTTGTAAATAAATAGGTTTAATGTTAATAAATGATTGCACAAATATTCATGTTTTGATAAAATATTTCTTGTTGTAATCAAAATAAAATTTGATATGCTTAGATCACTTTTAGGAGGTGACAGTAATGCCAAATATTAAATCTGCTATTAAACGTGTAAGAACAACTGAAACTGCTGAAGCACGTAATATTTCACAAAAAAACGCTATGCGTACTGCAGTGAAAAATGCTAAATCAGCAATTGAAAATAATGCTGATAATAAAGCTGAATTAGTTAACTTCGCAATTAAATCAGTTGATAAAGCTGCACACAGTAACTTAATTCATTCAAATAAAGCTGACCGCATTAAATCTCAATTAATGTCTTCAAGCAAATAATCATTTAAAAAGTTCAAGCGATTAGCTTGAACTTTTTTTATTTATAAAGAAAGAATAAATAATTCTAAAATCAGTTGTTTATCCATATATGAGGATTTTAACTTATAATCAGTTTCTGCACATTGATCAATAATATTTAGCAAATGAGTTAATTGATAATGTTTTACTTGATTTAAAGCCAATTTAACTCGGTATGGGTGCACATTAATTGTTTTAGCAATTTGTTGTCCGCTATATCCTTTTCGACTTAAAATTTTACATTGATAATATAATCGATAATTACTTGTTATTAATGCCAATAGTTTAATAGGTTCTTCTTTCATTACTATTAAATCTTTAATAAGTTGAATGGCTTTATATTTTTCCCCTTTTTGTATATATTCAGTTAAAAGAAAAACATTTTGTTCTAAACTTCTATTAATAATCTCTTCAACATCTTTTTTATTTATAGTTGTTCGCTCTCCTAAGAATAAAATAATTTTTTCTAATTCTTGCGAAACTATATTAAAGTTAATACCAGTTAATTCTATAAATAAATCTAATGCATCCTGTTTAATATCTTTAAAATTTTCATGAAGTTTATTTTTTATCCAATTTTTAATCTCTTGTTCAGACATCTGTTCAACTTTAGCTAGCTTGCTTGTCTTTTTTAAAGTCTTAGTAATTTTCTTTCTTTCATCTAATTTATTTTGATACACTTCAAAAATGATAAAGTTTTCTCCATCATATTTTTCTAAAAATTCGTTTACTTGTTCGTTGTTCGGTTGGATATCTTTTGAAACTTTCTCACCTGTAAAAATAAAAGCATTTTTAACAACAATAGCTTTTTTCTCTGAAATAAAAGGCATTGTTAATGCTTCTTCTATAATCTGATTAAAACTTGTATCATAAAGATTATATTTAACATAGTTAAAATCGTCTTTTTTTTCATTTAAGTAACTTTCTACGATTTCATTACTTTTTTTCTCCACTAGTTCTGGCACTTCTCCGTATATAGCCATTATATTATTAGCCATGTAAACTTGCACCCTTTCAAAATTATACCATTAAGTTATTATAGCATTGTGTAATTATTATTCTCTATCATTAACTTCTATTAAAGGATGATATAAGTTGATTATCGAGATTTAAAGTAATTTCTCCATCAGTTTGAGTATTGTAGATATGAGAATTAATTTTCTCTAATTTATCTATCGTTTCGTTATTAGGCAAATGAAAAGTATTATTTTTTCCACTTGAAATCATACTAATTTTAGGTTGTATGATTTCTAAAAAATGTTTTGAACTACTTGTTTTACTGCCATGGTGTCCAACTTTTAGAACATCAATTAACGGTAAATGATATTTCTTTAATAATAAATTTTCATTTTCTTCAATTGCGTCGCCCATCAATAATAATTTGTAATTTTTGTACTCTATTAATGAAATTATACTTTGTGCATTTTTGTCTTCATTGGAATCAATAAAAGCATTTAAAAATGATATTTTAGCTTCTTTCAACTGAATATTATTAGTCTCTAAAACATCAATAACTTTTATATGATATATACTACAAAATGTATGTATAGTTTTAATTTGATCTACTGAATAACTTTTTATATATAAATATAAATTTTTAATTCTTATATTTTGTGCTAAATAAGGAAATTCGCCTATATGATCATTATGTGGATGAGTAAGAATTAAGTGATCAATTTTTGATATTCCTCTAGATTTTAAAGTAGGAATAATATGATATTTCGCAATATTATGATTATCTTTAATCTTCGTTTGAACTACTTTACCACCAGTATCTACCATCACAGTTTCATTATTTTTTGTTTGAAAAAGAAAACTATCACCTTGACCAACATTTAAAGCAGTAAACGTCGTCGCTAATGGTTGATTAGTTAATTTTATAAATATTATAAATAAGATAATTATAATTAAGAATGCTCTATAATTTTTATAACATATAAATATAGTTAGTAGAGTTAATAAAATGAAACAGTAGAGTAGACTTAAATTTGATTGATCAGCGATATTTATTTGGTAATTTCTAAATAAAATGAACGGTTGCATTATTCTATCGTGCAGTTCAAATAATTGATTTGCAACCATATTTATACATCGCAAGTCACTAAAGAAATGATAGAAAGTAAATAGAACAATAGAAAGTGGAAAAATAATGAAAGAATATAATGGGACAAATATTACATTAGAAATAAAACCAATCCATTGAAACTGATTAAAATGATAAATACTAATAATCATGGATGAAAATTGAGCGATAATTGTTATATAAATATAATTCTTTATAATTGATTGATTATTAAATAATGGCTTAGAAAATAGTATAAAAAAAGAAATAATGAAAGAAAATTGAAATCCAATGTCATAAGCAAAATTCATATTCCAAATTGTCATAAATAAAAAGACCAACGATAATACACTTATAGACGAAATTTTAAAAGTCTTAGGGATAATAAAAAAAGTAATAGCGGTTAAAACTGCTCTTAAAGCACTCGGTGCAAAATTTGTATAAAAAATAAATAGTATTAGTATCATAATAATAAAAACTCGTATAAATAATTTTGGAATATTAAACCTGACCAAACTATATTGAATGATAAAAATAATGGTAGCAACGTGTGATCCACTGACAGCAAGTAAATGATAAATACCTATCGCTTTAACTTTATCTAAGTAATCTGTATCAATTGCACTAGTATCTCCAGTAATTAAAGCTAAGACTCTCTCTGGATATTTTAACGAAGAATGGTATAACTTGTTTTGAATATAATTTAGGTGTTTATCTATAAAACTTATATGATTAACTTTAGTACAATGTTTATTATCTATTTGATCGATATAAACATAGACTTCATTATGAATACTATTTGTGATATTTCCATTAATTTTACATTCTCGATTTTTTAAATCTTTAGCTTTCAATTGTGGACTTTTAAAAGTAAAGTGATAATTATTATGTTTATATTGAAATTGTCCTTTAATAATTTGATTGAATTGTTTTATATCATTTTGAAACGTTACTTTTGAATTTATATTACTGTGGACTTTTAAATTTTGGAGTATAAAATGATTTGTTTTCAAAGTATGGTGTACTTGAAATAAAGCTAGAAAGAAAAAGGATAAAATTAATAAATAGTGGTATAAAGGAATACTCTTTCGATACACAATAATTAATATAATAGCAAATATTAAAATTGAAAATAATTTAAGATGAACCCATAATATACCACTTAAAAAAGAAAGTGCATATAAAACAACTAACATTCTTTAGTTAAAAATTCAGCTATTTTATTAGCAGAAAATGGTATTTTTTCATACTCAATACCTGCTTGATTTAATAATTTAATAGCATATTTATGATTATGATAATCTTTTGCATAGTATATTTTCTTAATACCTGCTTGAATAATAGACTTAGTACAGTTTAAACAAGGAAAATGTGTGACATATATCGTTGCATTATCTGATGATACACCTTGTTTTGCGCATTGTAATAATGCATTCATTTCTGCGTGAATGGTTCTAATACAATGACCATCTTCTATTAAACATCCTACATCAATACAGTGAACTTCTCCTGCTACTGAGCCATTATAACCTCCTGCAATTATTCTATTGTCCTTTACAATTGTTGCGCCTACTGATAGTCTTTGACATGTAGAACGTAATGCAAGCAAATGGCTTTGTGCCATAAAATATTCGTCCCATTTTATTCTATCCATAAAGTTCAACTCCTTAAAAAATATATATCTATTATAATTTATATTAAAAATTCTTCCAATTTAATTTATGTAGTAAAGTAATCTTTAAGTTTCTCGAAAGTTTTCCCTCCAATTCCTCTTACTTGTTTTAAGTCTTCAACCTTATTAAATTGTCCCTTTTCCTCTCTGTATTTAATAATCTCTTTCACTTTAGTTGGACCTATACCTGGAACATTAAGCAATTCTCTTTCATTTGCTGTGTTAAGATTGACTTTAATACTTTCAGAAGTATCTAAATTACTTTGATTAGTGAGTGTAGCATTTAGTTTCGTTTCATTTTTATTAGGTATATAAATCATTTTTTGATCAGTAAGTTTTTCAGATAAATTGATTTTTGTAATATCAGCATTTTCAGAAATTTTAGCTTTTTTTAGTACATCTTTAACTCTATCGTTCTTTTTCATTTTATAAACATCTGGTAATTTAACCGCTCCTTTGACATCTACATAAATAGTTGAATTTTCTTTAGAAGAAGTGGATAAATTATTATCATTTTTATTTTTATTATATTTTTCATTATTATTAAATTGGCTATTGTAAGCATTAGATGTTGTCATATATTCTGAAGGCTCATTATTTTTCATAAGCATGAGAATCACTATAAAAAGTAACACTACTGCAATTAAAATGATGATATGAGTCTTCCACTTAGTTAACAATTGAATTATTTCATTTCTATACTTAAACAAAAACTCATCTCCTTATATGTATAAACGTATAAGAAGATGAGTTTACTTTATTTTATTTATAAGCAACAAAAAACAATCTGTCACCTTTTTCATTATGATTATTGATGTCAAAGTCTACAAAAGTTTCAATACGATTAAATCCAGTTTGTTTTAACAATCGAATATAGAAATCCTTTTCAAATGTTCTTTGATAATGTGATTCATTAAAACGGTGATAATTACCATTATGCTGTTTTAAAAAGAAACTCATATCATGATAAACACTATAAGGTTCTTCACCCTTTATAGCTTCCCACGCTAAAAATATATCATCATTATCATCAATATAACATTGATTATTAAATGCTGTGTTCATTTTATATATCGTATGAATATCGAATATAAACATTCCTAAATCAGATAAATGATTAAATACACAATTAAACGTATTTACGATATCATCAATATCAGGTAAATAATTCAGGGAATCACAAAATATTGTTACAACATCATATGTTGTATTTAATGAAAAATCGGTCATGTCACCTTCTAACCAAGTAACTTGATTAGATTTATTTGCAGCAATAGATAACATGTCTGTACTTAAATCCATGCCCGTAACCGTGCCAATAGAAGGAAGTAATTGCGTTAAACTTCCAGTGCCACAACCAATATCAAGAATATTTATTGAATCATTAGAAGACATTGTTCTTGTATAATATTTTACAATATTAAACCATTCTTCATAAGGTTGATCTTGAGTAAGCTGATCATAAACTTTACTCATTTCGGTGTATTGCATCATTTTAATATGCTACCTGATTATATGATTCTATTGGAGCATCTTGATAAAGTTTCTCTATATTATAGTAATTGCGTTCATCTTTATGGAAAATATGAACTACTACGTCTGCTAAATCAATTAAGACCCATCTTGCACTTTGATAACCTTCCATACGCTTTACTTCAATATTATTTTCATGCACTTTTTCTTTTACTGCTCTAGCAATTGATTGAACTTGACGTTCATTGTTACCGTGACACACTACAAAATAATCAGTCATATCACTAATACCTTGCATATTAAGAGAAACAATATCTTCTGCTTTTTTATCTTCTGTCGCTGTGACAGCAATATTTAATAATTCTTCTGAATTCATTTAATCATCCTTTATCTTTTGATCACTATAATTATAATAATTTAAACATTCAATTGTAGAACCATAAACAGTAATATCTTTACTAATTAAAAATAACACTGTTCGCTTTGATATTTCATAAATTGTTTTATCTAAGCTACCTTGATTGTATGCCATATCTCTAATTTCTTCAACTCCTGGAGTTTTTCTACCAGGTTCTATATAGTCAGCAATAAATACCAATTTTTCAGTTTTTGTCATTTCTTTACGACCAGTAGTGTGATATTTAATGGCTAATAATGTTTCTTCATCTTCGATGCCATAATCAGCCTTCATTAATGCTGCACATACAGGTCCATGAAGAATTTCACTTCCATAACTTAACAAATTGCTATCTAAATCATGTTGGCGAACGACTTGATACATTTTTCCTAAATCATCATATTTACAATAATCATGTAAAATGCCTGCTAACTCTGCTTTACTTTTATCTCCATCATAGATTTCAGCAAGCTTAACTGCTGTGTCAGCTACTCTAAGAGAATGTTTAAAACGCTTTTCGGGCAATTTATTTTCGATAAGTTCTTTTGCTTCTTTAGTGTTCATAGAATCCTTCCTCTCTAATATATTTACTAACATTTCGAGGGACTAAAATATCAATTGTTTTTTTATCTTTTACACGTTGTCTAATCATTGATGAACTAATATCCATTCTTGGAATAGATATGGAAATCATATTTTCATCAACCTTTTGAATATTTTTTTCTCTATTTACTACTATAAAGATAATCATTTGCTTTAATTCATCTATTTTATACCATTTATCAAGTTGATCATATTGGTCTGATCCTATTACAAAATAAAACTTATCGTAAGGATTTTGGTCAATTAAAGCTTTTAATGTATCATACGTATAACTTTGACCTTTTCTTTCTAATTCTGCATAACAAATATTTCCGAAACCTAACTGCTCGATTACCATATTAATCATTTTGATGCGATAATGAGCATCTAAGTAATCGTTATGTTCTTTAAGTGGAGCCATATAACTTGGTAAAAAATAGAAAACATCCGGTTTAATTTTATGAAATACTTCATTAGCTACTAACATATGTGCAGTATGAATAGGATTGAATTGTCCGCCGTATAAAACAATTTTTTTCATAGAATTATGGTAATGAAATTTCCTTATTTTCTTGAGATTCTCTATAAATGATTATCATTGATCCAATGACTTGGACCACTTCACTATTAGTAGCTTGACTTAGCGTTTGGGCTAAATCGTTTTTATCATCAAAATTATTTTGAAGTATATGAATTTTAATTAATTCTCTATTTTCTAGTGTTTCATCTATTTGACTAATCATATTATCATTAATTCCAGCTTTACCTATTTGAAAAATTGGATCAATGTTATGCGCCAAACTTCTTAAATATCTTTTTTGTTTACCTGTTAGCATAGCATATTATTCTCCTTTTAATTGATTTAAAACTGCTAATTTCATTTCTTTAATTTCAGCATCTTTGCCAGTCCATATTTTAAAGCTCTCAGCACCTTGATATACAAACATATCTAGACCATTATAAATAGGGTTACCCTTCTCTTCAGCTTGTTGTAAAAATGATGTTTTATAGGGAATATAAATGATATCACTTACCAATGTATTCGGTGATAATTGATTGAGACGAATTACACTCTCTTTATTATTATCTAATCCTGCTGATGTTGTATTAATAATAATATCAAACTCATCAAGATATTGTTCAGCTTGTTGTAGGGTAATCGCATTAATATCTAATTTCCAATTATCAAAGCGACTCATTGTTCTATTCGCTATAGTTAATTTAGGCTGTACACATTGTGAAAGTGCAGTTGCAATACCTTTGCTTGCGCCCCCAGCTCCAAGAATTAAAATATATGCATTAGATAAGTCAGGATATACTTGTTTTAATCCTTTTACGTATCCAAGACCATCAGTATTATAACCAATCCATTTATTCCCCTCTATTTTCACAGTATTCACTGCACCTACAGCTTTAGCTTGTTCATCAATATCATCTAAGAATGGAATGATGCGTTCTTTATGAGGAATAGTAACATTAAATCCACTTAAATTTTTTTCAGTTATTATTTCTTTAATATTATCGAAATCTTGAACCGGTATATGCAATGCTTCATAAGTATCATTTAAACCTAAAACTTTAAAATTAGTATTATGCATCACTGGTGATAATGAATGTGAAATCGGATCTCCTATCACTGCAAATTTCATTATGAATCCTCCCTACATAATAGATTGTCTTAAAACAACATCAACACTTTTAGGAACTCGGACAATCACTTTTGCACCTGCTTCGATTGTAATAAAGCCCAATCCAGAAATCATAATGTCACGTTTTTCTTTCCCTGTTTCTAGACGTACAGCTTTCATATCACTTATATTAAATTTTTCTGGATTACTAGGTGGACTTAATAAATGTCCTATTTGTTTTCGCCATAAATCATTTGCCTTTTCAGTTTTAGTTCTATGAATATTTAAATCATTAGAAAAATAACATACAAGTGGTCGTTTCCCACCAGAAACATAATCTATCCTAGCTAATCCACCGAAGAATAAAGTTTGTCCCTCATTTAATTGAAATACACGTTGTTTAATTTCATTCTTAGGAATAATCACTTTTAATTCTTTTTCAGTAACATAATGGGTCATTTGATGCGCTTGTATAATGCCAGGTGTGTCATACATAAAAGTTTTCTCATCTAAAGGAATATCTATCATATCTAATGTTGTACCTGGAAATCTTGATGTTGTAACGACATCTTTTTCACCTACACTTTGCTCAATTAATTTATTGATTAAAGTTGATTTACCAACATTTGTAGTACCAACGATATAAACATCTTGATGATTTCTAAAACGGTTGATTGATTCTAAAAGTGCATCAATACCCCATCCTTTATGAGCTGATATTAATACCACCTCTTCAGCTTCTAATCCATACTTTCTAGCTGTTCTTTTTAACCATTCTTTTACACGACGTTGGTTAATTTGTCTTGGTAAAAGATCTAATTTATTCGCTGCCAAAATGATTTTCTTATTTCCTACAATTCGTTTTAAAGCATTAATAAACGATCCTTCAAAGTCAAAAACATCAACTACGTTAACGATAATCCCTTGTCTATCGGATAATCCATTTAATAAATTTAAAAAATCTTCACTATCCATTCCTACATCTTGTATTTCATTATAATTTTTTAATCTAAAACAACGTTGGCATATAACATCATCTCTAAATAAATTATGTTCTGGCACATACCCAGGTGCGTTTTTATCTTCAGATTGTAAAGGAGCGCCACAACCGATACATTTTAAAGTTTCATCCAATCAATTTTCCTCCCATGTAATATAACCTTTTCTTTTAAAATAGTTTAATAATCGACGTTCGATTATTCTATTTAGTCTAGTTAAAAATCCATCTGTCTTTTTGACAGGAACTACCATGATAGTATATAGACCGTTATTATTGCCACCAAGTACGTCTGTAAGCATTTGGTCACCTATAACGATTGTTTCTTCTGGTTTAATATTCATGTGTTGTATCGCTTTTTTAAAAGCTCTTCCCATAGGTTTTCTAGCTTTAAAGATAAAATCAACGTCTAAGTCTTTCGAAAAAACGGAAACACGTTTTTCATTATTATTTGATACTATTGTAATCGTTAAACCTAAATCATTTGCCTTTTTAAACCATTCTTGTATTTCTTTCGTTGGTGTTTTAACGTCCCAACCTACTAATGTATTATCTAAATCTGTAATAATACCTTTAAAACCAGAATTTGCTAATTTTTCAATATCAATTTGAAATACAGATTGTACATAATCATTAGGCATAAAATATGTTTTAATTAATCCCATTCATTTCACCTTTAAGTTATTTATTTTTTATATTTCATTAACCAACTGTTCAACAATTTTACTTGATGATTGAGCTGCTTTACCAAGAAACTCTTCAAACGACATCTCTGCTTCCCCATTTGCTAAATCAGAAACAGCACGAGTAACGATAAAAGGTAAATTAAATTGATAACAAGTTTGAGCAATAGCCGTTGCTTCCATTTCAACTGCCATAGCTTTTGAAAACTGACGTTTAATTTTTAATCGCTGTTCACTACTACCAATAAAACTATCGCCACTTACAATTTGACCAATTTTAGCGGTTAAATTTTGTTGTTTTACAACTTTTTCAGTTAATTGGAGTAATTGTTGGTTAGCTTCAAATTGAGCTGGCATTTGAGGTATTTGACCGATGTCGTATCCAAAGGCAGTTGCATCTGCATCATGGTACATCACATTATTACTAATTAAAATATCTCCAACTGATAAACTATCATCTAAAGCACCAGCAGAACCTGTATTTATAATCAATGTAGGTTTAAATTTTTCAATTAATAGTGTTGTCGAAATTGCAGCATTTACTTTTCCAATTCCACTTTGTGTTAAGACAACATCTTTATTATTTAGTTGCCCACGATAAAATTTTACATGTGCTACTTCAATCTCATTTAAATTCACTAATTTATGTTTTAAAATCGCTACTTCTTCTTCCATAGCTCCAATAATTCCAATCATATTTACACCTCAACTTTAATCTTAGCACATGTTATTCTAACATAATTTCTAGTTCATCACGACTAACTTTTTTCATTAAATCATCTTGAAAAATATTTAATAAAAAAACTGTCGATACAGTTAAACACTGTCGACAGTTAAATTTTAAATTACATATTTATTTATGGTTAACCTTTCCATAAAGTAGCTAAATCTTGTAGAGACAATACACCTGTTATAATTGTAACAATAACTGCTACAATGCCAAATACTAACATCCATATTGGATGTTTATAATCTCCAACAATTGATTTTTTTCTACTCGCTATCAATATTGCACCCAAAGTAATCGGTAAAATCCATCCATTTATTGCTCCTGCAATAATCAATAAACTAATTGGTTTTCCAATTAATAAGAAAATTATTGTTGAAATCACGATGAAGACAATGACAATCAAATTATTTTTATTAAATAATGATTTGTGTAATGTTTTTAAGAAAGTTGCACTTGTATATGCTGAACCAATCACTGATGACATTGCGGCTGCGAAAATAACAACTCCAAAAATATTTTTTCCTATTGGTCCAATAGCATGTTCAAATACTGATGCTGGCGGATTATCTGCATTTAAAGTGACACCTGTCACTACAACTCCAAGTACTGCTAAGAATAATAATGTTCTCATAATACCTGTAGTTAAGATACCTGCAATAGCTGAACGATTCACAAATGGTAAAAACTCTTTACCTTTCATTCCAGAATCAAGTATTCTATGTGCACCAGCAAATGTGATGTATCCACCTACTGTTCCTCCAACTAAAGTAATGATTGGTAAAATTAATTTAATAGGATGTTCTGGTGCAACTGTATGAACAAGTGCATCACCATAGGGAGGGTTAGATACAACCATGACATAAGCTACTACTAATATCATTATTACTCCTAAAATCATTGAAACAATATCCATAATTTTTTGACCACTTTTACTTACAAATATTAAAATTGCAAAAATGGCTGTAATAGCTGCTCCCCATTTAACATCAAGTCCAAACATTGCATTCAATCCTAAACCTGCACCAGCTATGTTCCCGATATTAAAAGCAAGTCCTCCAAAAGCAATCAATATTGAAATTAAAGTTCCTAATCCAGGTAACACTTTATTTGATACTTCTTGACCACGTAAACCTGTTACAACTAATACGCGCCAAATATTAATTTGAGCTCCAATATCAATTAATATAGATATTAAGATTGCAAAAGCGAAACTTGCATAAAATTCTGCCGTAAACACAGCAGTTTGAGTTAGAAATGCAGGACCGATCGCTGATGTAGCCATTAAAAATACAGATCCATAAAGTAAGCGTCTATGACTTTTTGTAAATTTAAAATTGTCTTTATCTTGTTTTTGATTTAAATTTTCTTTCATTAGAAAACCCCCTTATAAGGATTGAATATCAATGCCTTCTTTCGTTAATTTTTTTCTTATTTGTTCAACAAATTCTAGTGCATGTTTACCATCACCGTGAACACATATTGTATCTGTTTCCAAATCAATTTCTTTTCCATTGCGACTTATCACTTTGTTTTCAGTTACCATTTTCAAAACTTGTTTTAATGCTTCGTCAGAATCAGTAATGACTGCGTCTGGTTCTTTACGACTAACTAATTGACCATTATCTTCGTAACGTCTATCAGCAAATACTTCAGAAGCTGTTTTCAATCCGATTGCTTGAGCTTCAGATATTAATAATGAATTAGATAAACCTACAAGCACTATAGTAGAATCAAAATCGTATACTGCTTTTGCAATTGCTTTTGCAATTGCTTTATTTTTAGCACCCATATTATACAGTGCACCGTGTGGTTTAACATGATTTATTCGTGTTTGGTGTACTTTACAAAATCCTTCTAAAGCACCTAACTGATAAACTATTAGGTTATATACTTCGGTAGGACTAATATCCATCTTTCGACGACCAAACCCTTTTAAATCTGGAAGTCCGGGATGAGCGCCAATACTCACATGATTTTCTTTAGCTAATTTTACTGTTTGATTCATTACATTTTCATCACCCGCATGAAAACCACAGGCTATATTAGCAGATGTAATTAAAGGAATGATATCTTTATCACCTCCAAATGAATAGTTACCAAATGCTTCACCTAGATCACAGTTTAAATCAACTTTCATCATAATTTCACTCCTTTAACTATTTGATGTTTTTCAAGGAATTTAATATCAACTTCTTCTGCATTTCCTTTTGCATATGGTGGGTAACTTAATACTGCATATAGAAAATCAGCCGTAGTAGTGAAACCATCAATTACCATTTCATCAAGTGCCACTTTTAATTTGTTAATCGCAGAAGTTCTATTAGAGTCTTTTACGATAACTTTTGCAACTAGTGAATCATAGTAAGGAGATACTTGATAACCAGCATATAATAACGAATCTACTCTAATATTAAAACCTTGAGGTAAGTGTAGACGTTTAACTTTACCTGGAGTAGGTTGGAATTTCTTTTCTGGATTTTCAGCGTTGATACGTGCCTCTATTACATGACCATTGAATACAATATCTTCTTGACTAAACGGTAATTTATTATGTAATAACAAATATAATTGTGCTTGTAATAAATCTCTATCTGCACGCATTTCAGTAACAGTATGTTCTACTTGTATTCTTGCGTTCATTTCAATAAAGTAATGTGCATCTTCAGTAACTAAAAATTCAATAGTACCAGCACTACGATAATTAGAGGCTTTTGCAACTTTGACAGCATCATTACATATTTTTTCACGTCGTTCTTCAGATAATGCTGCACATGGTGCTTCTTCTATTAATTTTTGATTTTTTCTTTGGACTGAACAATCTCGTTCACCTAAATGAACATAATTTTCTTTTCCGTCACCAATCACTTGAACCTCTACGTGTTTTGCAACAGGAATAAATGCTTCCACATACACACGATCATCATTAAAATATTTTTGACCTTCACTTTTAGCTTCTTTTAATGATTTTTCAAGTTGATTTTCTTCTTTAACAATTCGAATACCTTTACCGCCACCACCGCTTGCGGCTTTTAATACTAAAGGATATCCTATGTCTTTTGCTAATTCTTTAATTTCTTCTACAGAATTTACTGCATCTGTTGAGCCAGGAATAACTGGCACTCCTGCTGAATGAACAGTTTGACGAGCAGTTATTTTATCACCCATCATTTCCATTGTTTTTTTGTTAGGGCCAATAAAATGAATATCATTTTCTTCAACTTTTTGGGCAAATGTTGTACTCTCCGATAGAAAGCCGTATCCAGGATGAATAGCATTAGAACCTGTGATTTCAGCTGCACCAATAATACGCTCTATATTTAAATAACTATCTAAAGGATTTGCTTCTCCAATGCAAACTGCTTGATCAGCCAAGCTTACATGAAGACTTTTTTCATCACCTTTAGCGTATACTGCAACAGTTTCTATTCCCATTTCTCGACACGCTCGAATGATACGTACCGCAATTTCTCCTCTATTCGCTACTAAACAACGATACATATTTCTGTCCCCCCTTTTACTTCACTTTAACTAGAACTTGATCGTATTCAACGTTTGTACCATGTTCAATAACAATGTCGGTAATCTCACCATCTATATCACTAGTCACTTCATTCATTACTTTCATTGCTTCAACATATCCGATAACATCACCAGATTTAATGTTATCACCTACTTGAATTATAGGATCCGTTAATTCCTTGCTATCTTGTAAGAAAAATGTGCCTACCATAGGAGAAGTAATTGTTTTTGCTGAATCATTTGAAGGGTTATTTTCTGAAATATTTTTATTTTGAGAATGTCCTTCAGATTGTATTACTGGAGTACTATTATTTTGATTGTTACTTTGTTCAGTAAAATCTAATTCGATTTCGTTTTTGTTATCTTTATATTTAAATTTTTTTACATCATTTGATTTTACAAGTTTAATGACTTCTTCTATTTTTTTAATATCCATAACTATCTCTCCTCTGTAATGATTGTAGTCAATTTCTTTGCTGTCGGTCTCATTTCGCTCATATTAAAGGTTGGTGACGTGTTAATTTCAGTTTTTAAATGATTAAAGTGATTTAGATATTGTTCCTGAGCCTTTGTAGCCTCTTCAATCGTTGACCACTTAAATCGAATTAAATCTCCCGGCTTAAATTGAGCAATTTTATTTAAATCCAGTTGAGTGACTGTAGCAATTTTCGTATAGCCACCTATAGTTTGTTTATCATTTAATAAGATAATAGGATTACCATCATTTGGGACTTGAATGCTTCCTAAAGCAACAGGTTCTGAAATAATATCTGCTCCAGTTTTAGGAGGAATACACTCACCATTAAGACGATATCCCATTCTATCAGATTTTTCAGAAACTTTATACTCCATATTAACGAGTTTATTTATACTTTCCTTTGAAAATGCTTCGATTTGTGGGCCAGTAATAATATGTATTATATTATCTTCGGGAATAGCATTATAAACTGTTGTTTTGCCCAAGTTTTGTTTGAAAGATGGATTTTCTTTTAAGCATATCAAATCTCCTTTTGATAATGGTCTTCCTTTGTAACCGCCAATTTTACTTCTAGTATGTGTCGAGTAACTTTCTGCTATTGGTTGAATATCTAAAGGATGGCCAAAGAAAATATAACCACGGGCGCCTGCAGTCACTGCTCCAACTTTCAAAATATCGCCTTTACATGCATAAATCACAGTATTAATATCAACTGTCTCTTCATTTAATTTTGCGTTTACATGTGCTCCTGTCAAAATAAATGTATTATCTTTATTGAATTGAAGTGTTGGACCGATAATAGTGTATTCAAGGCTGGGTCCATTATTACCAATTAAAGACTTACCAATTAAATAACTATATAAATCCATAGCTCCAGCACTTGAAAAACCAAGGTGTTGAAAACCAAATCTTCCTTCATCTTGAACAGTTGTGAACATACCAGGTTGAATAATACTAATCGACATGATTTAACACCCACTTTTCTTTATTAAATCGATTTTCTGCTATTTCACTTTGGATGTCGTTAAATGTATTTTCATCAATAGAATAAAACTTGATATAATCCCCCGCTTGATATAAAGACATTTCATTGTCATTGATATCAAATACTTTTAATGGTGTTCTTCCAATAATTTGCCAACCACCTGGTGAATCAGAAGGATATAAACCAGTTTGATTATTTGCTATTCCTACTGACCCTGCGTCAATGTTGACTCTAGGTTCATCTCGACGTGGAGTATGTAAACGAGAATCTAATCCGCCTAAAAATGGAAAGCCAGGCATAAAACCTAACATGTAAACGAGATATTCATTTTGAGTATGGATTTCAATGACTTCATCAGTAGTTAGTTTGTTATGTTTAGCTACATATGATAAATCAGGTCCGACTTCTGAATTATATAATACTGGAATATGTATGATCGTTTTATCTGAAATATCTTTAGCATGTTCACCATTTAACTGCTTTAAATCTAATATATCTATTAATTGATTAAAATTAAGCTTTTTATTATCAAAGCTTATCATAATTGCCCTATATGACGGTATCACATCTTTGATACCATCTATTCTTTTAGCGTGTATATGTTTAGTAACGGATTCAACATCTCTGTAATTACTTTCAGATATTTCTTCTTTAAAATAAAATGCAATTGATTGTTCATTAATAATCTTTATTTCCAAAGATGATGGTCCTCCTTCAATTATAAATAACGTATTTCATTCTATATATTAGTAATATAAAATATCCACGTATTCATAGTAGTTTCATATGTATTTCAAATAGACAATAATAAAAGAAGGCGAGTAATGCATCGATGTAATCGCTTACCCCCTTTCAGTACAAGATATTTATATAATTTGTCTACATTGTTATTTAAGCATATATTTATATTTTTGTCATGTGAAAGTTCTAAAAATTAAATGAATGTACTTGCTTATATCTAATTAATAGTTAAATAATTATAAATATTTAACTATAAAAAAATCCAAAAATCAAAATGATTTTTGGATTTTTTGTTACTTAATATCAACGATTTTAACTTTCATTTCTCCACCATTTGGAAGTGGAACACGAACTTCATCATTTAAACTTTTACCAATAAGTGCTTTCGCCATTGGAGATTCATTCGAAATTTTTCCTTTAAACGCATCTGCTTCTGCAGATCCAACAATTTGATAGCTTTCTTCTTCATCGCCAGGTAATTCGACAAACGTAACAGTTTTACCAATTTGAATAACATTGTTATCACCGTTGTCTTCAATAATCAAAGCATATCTAAGCATGTGTTCAATACGTTGAATATCTTGCTCAATAAAACCTTGTTCATCTTTAGCAGCATCGTATTCTGAGTTCTCAGATAAGTCACCAAAAGATCTAGCAACTTTGATTTTTTCTACTACTTCAGGACGTTTAACTGTTTTAAGTTCTTCTAATTCTTGTTCTAATTTTTCATAACCTTCCTGTGTCATTGGATATTGTTTTTGATTTTCCATAAGTTCATCTTCCTTTTCAACAAGTTAATTTAATTCTGAAAAAATACATATTATTCGTTAATGCTTACCAACAAGCGTTTGTATTTTTGTTGTCATTATATCAATTGCTACCTTATTACTTCCACCTTCTGGAATAATAATATCAGCATATTTTTTTGTTGGTTCTATAAATTGATTATGCATAGGTCTGACAACATTTAAATATTGGTTAATAACTGATTCCATTGAGCGCCCTCGCTCTTTTGTATCACGTACAAGTCTTCTTAAAATACGTAAATCAGCATCAGTATCAACGTATATTTTAACATCCATCATATCACGTAATGTTTTATTTTCCAAAGCAAATATACCCTCTACGATAATAACATCTTTAGGTTCAAATGCAATTGTTTCATCACTTCTAGTATGATTTTTATAATCATATGTTGGAACTTCCACCGCTTGACCATTACGTAAATCCTTTAAATTACTAATCAGTAAATCATTATCAAATGCAAAAGGATGATCATAGTTAGTTTCAAGACGTTCTTCAAATGTTAAGTGCGATTGATCTTTATAATAATAATCTTGAGCAAGTAAAGCAACACTATGGCCTTCTAAGTTTTTCATTATTTCATTTGTAACAGTTGTCTTTCCTGATCCTGAACCGCCAGCGATTCCGATGATTGTTGTCTGTGTCATTAGCCAATTTCCTTTCTCATCATATTATTAGGATAAATAGGATGATCCACTTTAATTTGAACAATTTGAAGAGGATGACGTGCTGCATCAAGGTGGTTTCCTTCTTCATCATAAATGACATCAATAACCTGTTTAAATGATTCAATTTCAGGTCCAAAAAATTCAATTTCTTGGCCTGGTTTAAAGTGATTTCTTTGTTGTATTGTAGCAATATGAGTTGCTTCGTCATAATCTAAAACTAATCCACAAAAATCATATGGTGACTTTTTATTTTGTTGAACACCAAACATTTGCTCTTCATACCCAGGCGTTCCTTCAAAGAAAGCAGGTGCTGTATCTCGATTAGCACATTTGTCTAATTCAATTAACCACTCTGGTTTAATTTTAAAATTATCTGGATCTTCTGCATATGCATCAATAACCTTACGATAAACTGATACTACCGTAGCAATATAATGAATAGATTTCATTCGTCCTTCAATTTTTAAAGAATCTATACCAATATCCATCATTTGAGGAATAGACTCAATTAATTTTAAATCTTTTGGACTCATAGCAAAAGGCACAACGTCGCCATCTTGATAAAATAAATCTAATTCTCCCTCTTCATCAACAGCTAGTAAATCATAATCCCAACGACAACTTTGGCAACAACCACCTCTGTTAGAGTCTCGTGCTGTCATGTGATTACTTAAAGTACATCTACCTGAATAAGCAATGCACATTGCACCGTGAATAAAAGCTTCTATTTCGATATCAACATTGTCTTTCATCTCTTTCATTTCCATAGCGCCTGTTTCACGAGCTAATACTACTCGATCAAGTCCTTCTTCTTTCCAGTATTCCACAGCTTTGTAATTAGAAAGAGACTGTTGTGTTGAAAGATGAATTTCTAATTTAGGAGCTACTTTCTTACATGTTTCAATAATAAGTGGATCAGCTACAATAATTCCTGTTGCACCTGTAGCTTCTAATTGACGTAAATAATCTTCTAAACCGTCTATATTTTCATCATGAGCGATAATATTAGTCGTAACATAAATTTTTGCACCATAACGGTTTGCAAATTCAACGCCTTCTTTAATTTCTTCCATTGTAAAGTTATCAGCGTTAGAACGTAACCCGTATTCTTGTCCACCTAAAAATACTGCATCAGCACCATAGTGAACCGCAATCTTTAACTTCTCTAAGTTTCCAGCAGGCGCTAATAATTCAGGTTTTTTTATTTTTCTTTTAGCATTTACTTCCATTTCATTTAACGTCTTCATACTGGCGCCTCCCTTAATATACTGTTTGTTTATATAAGAACCCTTCATCAAACGGACGATGTTCAGGTTGAATTTCTTCTATTGGATCAATTAACATAAATTTTTCATCTTCATAAGCTTCTGGATCTTCATGATATAAGTCAATGGCTTCTCTATATTGTGCTGTAACAGTATTAATGTATGCTTCACTTTGTAAGATACCATCAATTTTAAATGAATCGATATTTGCTTCAAAGAATGGCTCTAATTCTTCAATTAAACAGATATCATTAGGAGACATAATATGAGTACCATTGTAATCTTCAAAAACAGGATATTTATTTTCTCTTTCTTCATCGTACAATAATAAATCTTGATCATTTTCACTACGTTGGATTTTCATTTGTCTATCTTGAAAAGTGTAATAATTACCCAATAACATACGTTTAGATTGGAACATACAAGTCATACCGTGAACCTGAACTTCAATTTCAACATTTGCATGTTTTTTGATATTTAAAATTTCATCTAGATTTAATTCACGTGCTAATACAGCTCTTTTAGCGCCTTTTCCACCCCAATAATTACATTGGAAATAATTCGTAACAATTGTTTCTGCATCCCAATTTAATGGTATCGGATTATCTTGTTTTTTAACATACATCACGACAGCAGGATCACCAAAAATTATTCTATCCACTCTTATTTCATGTAAAAATTCAATATAGTTTTCTAAGGCATTTAAATGATAATTATGAAAAATACCATTAACTGCCACATATACTTTTTTATCATGTTCGTGTGCTAAATTAACTGCTTTTCTAACATCTTCACGATTAAATTCTCCAGGTAATCGCAATCCAAATTTTTGTTCTCCAATCACAAATGCATCAGCACCGAGTTCTATCAATGTTTTCATATGATTTAAAGATTTTGGAGTGACAAGTAATTCAGTCATATTCATTCTCCTTTAATAGATATGGCTAAACCATCATCCATATTTAAAAAATTTGTTTTATAGTTCTTTTGTTTCATAAGCCAAGTATTATATTTTTGTACCTTTTTTACCATTTGCTTAACGTTTCTTGATCGTACAATATCTATATCAGATACAAATCCATGATACAAAACGTTATCAGTAATAACTAAGCCACCTTTTTTTAATAACGGTGTATAGTATTCAAAAAATTTTTGAGATTGCGCTTTAGCTGCATCGATAAATATCATATCATATAAATGATTGCTCACTTTATCGTACTGTGATAGCGCATCGCCCTCTATAAGGCGAATTTGATTTTCGTATTCAAATTTTTTAAAATTAAGTTTTGCTTGTTTTATCATATTCTCATTACGTTCAATAGTAGTAATAGAAATATCTGGTGAAACAGAAGCAAATTGCATCGAACTATATCCAATAGCAGTTCCAATTTCCAAAATATTTTTCGAATGATGAATTCTAATTAATTGTTTTATCATGTCTAAAGTTAATTTATCTACTATAGGAACAGCATGTTCTTCTGCATAAAATCTTAGCTCTTCAATATTATTATCTAACTGTTCATGAAGATTTAATAAATAGGATTGATTTGATTCCACTTCTATAACTTCCCTTTTAATATCAATAGGCATAAAAATAAATCAGTCAACTAATATTACATTATTTAAAATAAAATAATAAACCTACTTTATATTTTAATGTATAAATATAGTAACTGACTGTATATTTAAAAATTTATGCTTATAGTAATTTAACTTTAAATATTTTATCATAATTCTAAATTAAATTTAAGTCTGAAATATTAAAAATCTCTAACCAAAGTACATTGATTAGAGATTTATTATTAACAAAAGACTGTTTATTCTTCCATATTTGTATTTACAACTTCTTCAATCATATCCCATTCTTCATCTGTTTCGATAGGAACAAGTTTACCACCATCACCAGATTCATCTGGTTCATTAATCATTGGAATGAGCTCAATCATGTCATCATCATCAGATTGAGCACCTTCTTCAGCTAAAATAACATACTCTTTTTTAAATTCTGGATGATAAAATTCTAGCATTTTTCGATATAAAACTTCATTTCCATTTTCATCGAATAAAGTTAATAATTCTTCTTCATTACTAATATTTAATTCTGTATTATGATTGTGATTATGTTCAGTCATAATGATATTCTCCTTTATTGAATTGAATCTAAATAGCCTTGCAGTATGAAAACTGCTGCCATTTTATCAATTACTTTTTTTCTTTTTTGTCTTGAGACATCAGCTTCTAATAATGAGCGCTCAGCAGCCATGGTACTTAAACGTTCATCCCACATAATAATTTCAATATTTGGTAAAGCCTCTTGAAGCAATTCTTTGTATTTAAGAGATGCTTCTCCACGAAAACCAATAGAATTATTCATGTTTTTCGGTAATCCTATGACTACTGAACCAACATTATTGTCTTTTATGATTGAAACCAGTCTATCAATACCAAATTCTTCATTTTCTTCATTTATTCTTAGAGTGTCTAGTCCTTGAGCAGTCCAGCCCATCAAATCACTAATTGCGATACCTACAGTTCTACTACCTACATCTAATCCTAAAATTTTATGACTTAACATTTATTTATTATTCTCTTTTAAGTAGTTTGAAACGAGTTCTTCCATAATTACATCTCTATCAATATGTCGTATTTGATTACGTGCATCATTTTGACGTGGAATGTATGCAGGGTCTCCTGAAAGTAAATAACCAACAATTTGATTTACAGCATTGTAGCCTCGTTCTTCTAGAGTTTGATGTACGTTTTTTAAAACTGTTTGGACATTTTCTTTTGGAATTTCATCATAATCGAATTTCATAGTTTTATCAATATTTTCCATAGATGCGACACTCCTCTGACATGTATTAACTTACATATTAATTTTACACCAGTTGATTAAAAAGTTATAGGTTTTTAATATAATCTTTAATAAAGCGTAATGATTCTGAGATGTTTTCAGGTTGTGTGCCGCCACCTTGTGCCATATCTGGACGACCGCCACCTTTTCCTCCTACAATTGGAGCCATGTTTTTAATGATATCTCCGGCTTTAACCTGACTTGTAAGCTCTTTAGGTACAGCGGCAATTAACGAAACTTTTTCACCAACATGACTTGCTAAAATAATAATTGTATCTTGTTGTTTTGATTTAAAATCATCCATTGTTTGACGGATTTCTTTTGGATTAGATACTTCTACCTCTGTAGCTAATACTTTAAATCCATTAATCATTTCTACTTGATCCTCTATATTACCCATTTTAAGTGAAGTAATTTCCTTATTACGTTGCTCTAATTGCTTATTCAATTGTTTTTCATTTTCTTGAATTTGAACAACTTTATCATAAACTTGTTTATCTGATTTTACTTTAAGTTGTTCTTTGACAGAATTAAATTTATTCTGAATATCTTCAAAATATAAGAATGCAGCTTTACCGGTAAGTGCCTCAATACGTCTAACACCTGCGCCTGTACCTGATTCGCTTACAATTTTAAACAACCCTATTTCAGCAGTATTATCTACATGAATACCACCACATAATTCAATTGAAAATGGAGCCATATTGACTACTCTTACAATATCACCATATTTTTCACCAAATAGAGCCATAGCACCCATTTCTTTAGCTTCTTGAATAGGCATTTCTTGAATATGAACTGAAATTCCTTTCCAAATTTCTTCATTTACTCTTCTTTCAACTTGATCAATCTCTTCTTCTGTCATTGGACCAAAGTGAGAAAAGTCAAATCTTAATCGTTCACTTTCAACGAGTGAACCTGCTTGGTTAACATGTTCACCTAAAATCTCTTTTAATGCAGCATGTAGTAAGTGAGTGGCACTATGATTTTTTTGTATATCTTTACGTTCTTCTTTATTTACAGTTGCATCTACATGACTATTTACACTTACTTGTCCAAATTGAACTGTACCTTGATGTAAATTTTGTCCATTTGGTGCCTTTGTAACTTCTTGAACGGCTATTTCGAAATGATCATTTCCTACTGTTCCTTTATCTGCAACTTGTCCACCACTTACTGCATAAAATGGTGTTTCTTTTAAGATAAAGTAAACTGTTTCTCCAGCCTCAGCAGATGTAACAGTTTTACCATTATAAATTAAATCTGTTAAAATTGTTTGATATTCTGTTGTTTCATATCCAACAAATTGACTTTCAGTATTAATATTTTTTAAAACATCACTTTGAACTTGCATAGATTGTGAACTTTGTCTAGCTTCTCTCGCTCTAGTACGTTGTTGTTCCATTTCAGTTTCAAATGTTGCCATGTCGACTGTAATACCTTCTTGACTTGCTAGTTCTTCAGTTAACTCAATTGGGAATCCATACGTATCATATAATTTAAACGCATCTGAACCATTAATCTGATGTGTAGATTCTTTTGCTTGCGTAATGAGTTGATTTAATATAGATACACCCTCTTGAAGTGTTTCATGGAAACGTTCTTCTTCAGATTTAATAACACGTTTAATAAAATCCGATTTTTCTTTTACATTTGGATAATATGGCTCCATAATGTCAGCAACGATATCAACCAATTTATACATAAATGGCTCATTAATGCCAAGCGTTTGACTAAAACGTACAGCACGACGTAAGAGACGACGTAAAACATAACCGCGCCCTTCATTTGCAGGTAAAGCACCATCAGAGATTGCGAATGAGATTGTTCTGATATGATCGGCGATGACTTTAAATGCTACATCTTGTTCGTTATTTTCAAGATATTTTTTTCCTGATATATGCTCTACTTCTTCAATAATTGGCATAAATAAATCTGTTTCATAATTGGTACGAACATTTTGGGAAATAGACGTCATACGTTCTAATCCCATGCCGGTATCAATATTTTTATTTGGAAGTGGTGTATAAGTATGATCCTTATTATGGTTATATTCACTAAATACTAAGTTCCATACTTCTAAATATCTCTCATTTTCACCGCCAGGATACATTTCTTCTGCTGGATCATTTTGACCATATGCTTCACCACGATCATAGAAAATTTCGGTATTAGGTCCTGATGGTCCTTCTCCAATATCCCAGAAATTCCCTTCAATTCTAATAATACGACTTTCTTCTAAACCAATATCTTCATGCCATAAACGATAGGCTTCAACATCTTCTGGATGAATCGTTACATATAGCTTCTCTGGTTCCATCCCCATCCATTTGTCACTAGTTAAAAATTCCCAAGCAAATTCAATTGCTTCTTTTTTAAAATAGTCACCAATTGAGAAGTTTCCAAGCATTTCAAAGAAAGTATGATGACGCGCAGTAAAACCTACGTTTTCAATATCATTTGTTCTGATTGCTTTTTGAGAGTTCACTATTCTAGGCTTTTTAGGTGTTTCTCGTCCATCAAAGTATTTTTTTAAAGTTGCAACACCAGAGTTTATCCAAAGTAACGAATCATCGTCAATAGGCACAAGTGGTGCAGATGGTTCTACCATATGACCTTTTTCAACAAAGAAATCAATATATTTTTGACGTATATCACTTGCTTTAAGTTTTTTCATTTTTTCACTCCTAATATAATTAATACATTTATAAATAAAAAAACGTTCATCCAACAAAGGGACGAACGTTTTCGCGGTACCACCCTAGTTACAAGAAATAAATATTTTTCAAATATATTTAATTTCTCATCACTTAATTATCATATTAACGTTAACACAAAGTAGCGTTCAACAGATTAACTTGTACTTTTCACCAACCAGTACATCTCTACTTAAGTTAAAAAGTTTACTCATCTTTATGCGAATTCAAATTTATTTTAAGTATTTTTATTTAAATTGTCAATGTTCAACAAAGTCGTAAGGTGAAACATTTCCCATATTAATCATTGGATTAATTTGATAAATTGTTTCTTCACTTAAAGTAATGTGTTCATCTGCATTATTATCCTCTGTATCATCTATATTTATCGGTTCATCATTCTCTTCTACGTCTATATTAACCTGACTCATACCAAAATAATTTATAATTAGTGTTTTTAATTGTGTATGTCTTTCTTGACCTTGAGTATTTAAGGCAATGTCAAATGCTTTTGGATCTCCTAATAGTACTAAAGATTGTTTTGCACGTGTCAGACCTGTATATAAAATAGGTCTTTGCAACATTCTAAAATATTGTTTGACAATAGGCATAATAACAATTGGGAATTCTGATCCTTGTGATTTATGGATTGAGGTACAATAAGCATGTGTGAGTTCTAATAAATCTTGTCTAGTAAATGTAATTTCATTTCCTTCAAAATCGACAATCAGTACATCTTTATTAAGTGCATTTTCTTTAGCCCAAAATATACCTACTATGACGCCAATATCACCATTAAAAATATTGTCATTTGGTCGATTAACTAGTTGTAAAACTTTGTCTCCTTTTCTAAACTTTATATCGCCAAACTCTATTTCTCTTGTATCTTTTTCTTTAGGATTTAAAATATTTTGTAATACTTGATTAAGTCTTTTTATCCCTGCACTTCCTTTGTACATAGGTGCTAAAACTTGAATATCACTCATATCATATCCTTTATTTACAGCGCTAGATACTACTTTCTCCACTACGGTTGGAATTTGTTCTACATTGCAATGAATAAAACTTCTATCGTGATAACGTTTTGTAATATCTATTGACTCATGATGTTTCATGCGATGAGCTAAGTCAATAATACTAGAACCATCTTGTTGGCGATAAACTTCAGTTAAATTAACTCTTGGAAATGCTTTAGACTCAATTAAATCCTTAAATACTTGGCCAGGACCGACAGACGGCAATTGATCTTCATCGCCTACTAGAATAATTTGTGCATCTAATGGAACGGCACTTAAAAATTGATGGAACAACCAAGAATCAACCATTGACATTTCATCAATTATAATGAGCTTAGCTTTAATTTCATTTTCAAGAATATCTTCTGGTTGAGTATCTTGATTCCATCCTATTAATCGATGAATCGTCATTGCTTCTAATCCAGTTGATTCTTGTAAACGTTTTGATGCCCTTCCAGTTGGGGCGGCTAATACGATTGGATAATCATCTTCTTGATAATCGGAATACTTAAGAGATAGACCATGAATTTCAGCATACAATTCTACAATCCCTTTAATAACAGTTGTTTTACCTGTTCCTGGACCTCCAGTTAGTAACATTATTTTCGAATTCATCGCCGTTTCAAGTGCTTCTTGTTGTGATTTAGCATAATTAACATTATTTTGATCTTCTATTTCACCAATATGTATCTGTAAATCTGATTGCTCTATTATTTTAAAGTGATTTTTGTATGTGTTGATACGATACAAATTTTGAACACTTTTAAGTTCTGAATAGTATAAACTTGGAATCGCAACATGACTATTCTCTAAAATAATTTTCTTTTCTTCAAAAAGTGTTTGTAGCACATGTTTTAATTGTTCTTGTTCAATTGTTTCATCTAAATACTTATCTGAAAGCATATCTTCTGTAATTTCTAATACAGCATTTTCATCTAAATAAGTATGTCCCTGTTTTATACATTCTTCTTCAAGAGTATATAATAACCCAGCTTTTAAACGTTCTGAATCGTTATAAGCAATACCATTATTTCTAGCTAATGTATCAGCTTTTTGAAAACCAATACCTTTTACATCATAAACTAATTGGTATGGATTGTTTTCTAGAATTTTTAAAGTCTCTGATTGATAAAATTGATAAATCGCCATGGATAATTTTGGACCAAAACCTAAGTCATGTAAGCGAATCATTATTTTTTCTGACTCTTGATTTGCACTAATTTGTTCTGCAATCTGTTTTTGTTTCGATTTTGCTAAACTAGGAACGTTTTCGAGAACAGAAGGATCAGTTAAAATATCATTTATTGCATTTTCTCCTAATGTATTTACAATATTCTGAGCAGTCTTTTTACCAATACCTTTAAATAAATCACTAGATAAATAACTTATTATGGCATCTTTAGTTTGAGGCAGTTCTTTTTCAAATGTTTCAGCTTTAAGTTGTTTACCATAACGAGGATGTTGAACAATTTGTCCTTTAAACGTATAGACATCTCCTTCAACAATATTAGGAAAAAACCCTACAACTGTAGGCAGATTATCAAATAATTCATTAGTTTCAATGGAATCTACTTTTAAAACAGTATAAAAGTTATCTTTATTTTGAAATAGAATGGTATCAACTGTTCCTTTAACCATTGAGTAATCAAATAGTGTAGGGTTTGACATATTATTCCTCCTCATTTTTTAGAGATTTAAATGTTTGTTTAGCATGCTGACTTAATAAATGTTTAGGATCAATTTGAATTGCTTTATCAAAATACTGAATTGCTTCATCAGCATCCTCAGTTTCCATATACGTTGCCAGACCTAAATTATATAATGCATCTACGTGATTAGGATTAATAGATAAAACATAGTTTAATTGCTTAATGGCTTCTTGAAACATTTCTAAATGACATAAGGTTAAACCATATTGAAATTGAACTTCTGTGTCCAAAGTTTGATCTAATTCAGCAGCAGTCATAAAAAAGGGTAATGCTTCTCTTTGCGCATCTAGTTGGCTAAAAGACATACCAATCATATAATTAGTATCAATGGGATTCATATTATACTTTAAAGCTCGTTGATAAAGTTTTATTGCTTCTTGAAAACGAGATTGTTCATAATATAGATTAGCTAAATTATAGTAAACAGCACCATTTTTGTCATCTAATGTTATTGCTTTTTGGAAGAATCTTTCTGCTTTCTCAATCTCACCAACATCAGCTAAAATAATACCAGCATTAATATAATTTTCAATAATGTTAGGATTCTCTTCAATGTTATTAAATAATGCTTTAATGGCTTCTTCATAATTACCATTATTCATCCACTGATATATTGTTTCTTGTTCAATCATTTCCGTGTCTCCATTTCTAACATAAATTTGCAATTAAAAAGAAACCGCTAATTCTCATTTACAATGAGTTAACGGTTTACTAAAAATTAAACAACATAGCTAAGTTGACCTGTTGTTTTATATACATCGTCTATAGTAGCGCCACCTAAACAAACTTCTCCATTATAGAATACCACTGCTTGGCCTGGTGTAATAGCTCGAACAGGTTCGTCGAAAGTAACTCGAATAGATTGTTCATCTTCTTTTTGAACAAATACTTTAGTGTCTTTTTGACGATATCTAAATTTAGCAGTACATTCAAATCCATTTTCTAAATCAACTGGATTAACAAATGATGCGTCGGAAGCAATTAAATAATCACTATATAATGCATCATGATGGAAGCCTTGCTCGACATATAAAATATTATCTTCAAGATTTTTACCAACAACAAACCATGGATCTCCATCTCCACCAATACCTAGTCCATGACGTTGGCCAATAGTATAGTACATTAAACCACTGTGTATGCCCATTTTTTTACCATTGAGTGTTCTCATTTCACCAGATTGTGCCGGTAAATATTGAGAAAGGAATGATTTAAAATTACGTTCCCCAATAAAGCAAATACCTGTAGAATCTTTTTTCTTAGCTGTTGCTAAGTCTTGTTCTTCAGCGATTTTACGAACTTCTTTTTTTTCTATGTCTCCAATTGGAAACATGACTTTAGATAATTGTTCTTGAGATAATTGATTTAAAAAGTATGTTTGATCCTTATTATCATCTACCCCACGTAACATTTCTACGCGACCATCTTCATGTCGACGGATTCGTGCATAATGACCAGTAGCCACATAATCGGCTCCTAATTTTAATGCATGTTCTAAAAATGCTTTAAATTTAATTTCTTTATTACACATGACGTCTGGGTTAGGGGTACGACCTTTTTTATATTCATCTAAGAAATATGTGAATACTTTATCCCAATATTCTTTTTCAAAATTCACAGCATAATATGGTATACCAATTTGATTACATACAGCTATGACATCATTATAATCTTCTGTAGCTGTACATACACCATTTTCATCTGTGTCGTCCCAGTTTTTCATGAAGATACCAATGACATCATATCCTTGTTCCTTTAAAAGATATGCTGTGACTGAACTATCTACACCTCCAGACATACCAACTACAACACGTATATCTTTATTTGACAAGTTCTATTCCTCCTTAAATTTATGATATATTTTATGAATTTCAGCAACAATATATTTTATATCTTGTTCGGTTGTGAGTTCATTAAAACTAAATCTAACTGAATGTTTTGCACGATCTTCATCTTCATACATAGCAGCAAGTACATGTGACGGAGTTGTTGAACCAGCTGTACATGCAGAACCAGACGAAACATAAATATTTGCTAAATCCAATAAAGTTAACATTGTTTCTACATCTATAAATGGAAAATATAAATTAAGTATATGGCCAGTCGTTTCTACCATTGAACCATTGACTTCAAATGGAATTGCACGTTCTTGCAAACTTACTAAAAATAGTTCTTTTAATTGCATTAAATGAATATTATTTTGATCTCGATTTTTAGTAGCTATTTCTAGAGCTTTTGTCATTCCAACTATTTGTGGAACACTTTCCGTTCCAGCACGGCGTTTAGTTTCTTGTTCCCCGCCTAATTGAGAATACTCGATTGGTGTATTGTTTTTTACTAATAAAATACCTACACCTTTAGGTCCACCAAATTTATGAGCAGTAATACTCATGGTATCAATATTAAACTCACTAAATTTAATATCTAAATGGCTAATTGCTTGGACTGCATCCACATGTAATAGAGCATTTGAATTAGAAACAATGTTTTCGATATCGTAAATAGGTTCTACTGTGCCCACTTCATTATTGACAAACATAATAGATACTAAGATAGTATCATCTGTTAAGGCTTCTTCCAATTGATCCAAATCAACTTTACCTGTATCATCTACATCTAAATATGTGACTTCATATCCTTCTTTTTCTAGTTGCTCGAATACGTGTAATACAGAATGATGTTCAATTTTTGTAGTAATAATATGATTACCTAAATGCTCATTAGCATAGACTAAACCTTTAATAGCAGTATTATTTGATTCTGTAGCACCACTAGTAAAAATGACTTCGCTTGGTTTAGCACCTAGTAATTGAGCTACATTTCTTCTAGATTCATCTAAATAACGTCTAGCATCTCTACCTACTGTGTGAATAGAAGATGGATTGCCGTAGTGCGATTGATATATATCCATCATTGCTTCTATAACTTCTGGTTTGACTGGTGTAGTTGCAGCATAATCTGCATATACTTCCATTATTAAGTACACTCCTCACAATATTATCAATGTTCCTATAATAGCACCTCATTCTAAAATTTTCTACCTTCTTGTTTATGAATTAATATATTAACTATTTTTCTTTCAATAATTATTTTAAGTATGAGCAATTTAATAACTGTAATCGTTTTAAGTTGTTAAACTATTAGATAATAAAGATAAAAAGGAGAAATAGTCTATGTCTGATATAAAATTTTCTGCATTAAATTTAGTTCCTATACGAGAAGGTCAAACTGATAAAGATGCAATTAATGATATGGTGACTTTAGCTCAGAAATTAGATGAATTAGATTATGAGCGTTATTGGATTGCAGAACATCATAATGCACCTAATTTAGTAAGCTCAGCTACATCATTGTTAATACAACATACGCTTGAACATACTCATAATATTAAAGTTGGTTCAGGTGGCATCATGCTTCCAAACCATGCACCTTTAGTTGTTGCTGAGCAATTTGGTACCTTAGAAACCATTTATCCCAATCGTGTAGATTTAGGATTAGGTAGAGCACCTGGTACTGATATGATGACAGCAAGTGCATTGAGACGAGATCAACATAATGGTGTGTATGCTTTCCCTGAAGAAGTAGAACAATTACAAACTTATTTTGGTCCAGGAAATAAACAAGCTTATGTAAGGGCTTATCCTGCAGTAGATAAAAATGTACCGTTGTATATACTCGGATCATCAACTGACTCTGCACATTTAGCAGCTAGAAAAGGTCTACCCTATGTTTTTGCAGGTCATTTTGCACCACAGCAAATGAAAGAAGCAATTGAAATTTATCACGACTTATTTGAACCATCTGAAGCATTAGATAAACCATATATGATTGTATGTTTAAATGCTATAGTGACAGAAACTGATAAAGAAGCAGAATATTTAGCTAGTTCTTTAGCACAAGTATTCATTAGTATTGCTCGAGGAAGAATGCAACCAGTTCAACCACCAACTGATGATTTAAAAGGTCTTTTAACACCTAGAGAGTATGAAATGGCAAAACAAAGATTTGATGATTCTCTTATTGGTTCTGAAGAAACAGTGAAAGCTAAATTAGAAGCATTTTTAGAGGAATATGGTGATATTGATGAAATAATGGTCGTAAGCTATATTTATGACCAAGATAGACAATTTGAATCATATGAGCGTTTTAAACGAGTCATTCAAAAATTAAATAAATAATATTGATTAAAACCTGTTGAATATAAATAAATTGTCAACAGGTTTTAAATTTTTCATAAAAAAAGAGTGATGATCAAAATCACCACTCACAATTTTAATTATTTATTGTCTTTTTTGTCGTCTTTACTGTCATTATTTCCGCCAGTATATTCATTAATTTTATCTTTTACTTTATTTACTTGTTCGTTATCGCTATTTTTAAATTTCTCTGCTGCATCTTTTGCTTTATCCATGAATCCCATGTTGAAATTCTCCTTTCGAATTTAAGCATTTAATTTTTAATAAATAATTTTTACTTATATTAATCCAATACCACAGCAAAAAAGTTTTAAACATAATAAATTTAAATTTTTAAATGTAAAACATATAACCATCTAAATCGTTATCTGATTCTACAAAATCAGCTAAATATTTTAATGTTGTATTATCTAAAACTTCTCTAACAACATCTCTCATTCGCAACCATAATTCTTTTTGTGCTGGTGGTTCAGAATCTATACTTTCTACAATAGTAATAGGTCCTTCTAATAAGCGAATAATATCGCCAGCTGAAATTTCTTCAGATGGGACTCTTAATTGATATCCACCCTTAGCGCCACGAATACTTCGAATTAATCCAGCATTTCTTAAAGGACCCACGAGTTGTTCTAAATATAAATCACTTAAATGATTTTCTTCAGCAATTGTTTTTAATGATACACACCCTTGCCCCTCTCTTTTTGCTAGGGAAATCATTAAAGTTAACCCATATCTCCCTTTCGTTGATATTTTCATAGTTTTACCTCACTTAATTCGAATAATATAGTCCCATTCTATCATTTTTTCAGTTAATATAGTAATAGAAAGGTGTGAAAAAATTGAATACAGAACCTTTAGCTTCAAGAATGAGGCCTACAAATATAAATGAAATTATTTCACAACAACATCTAGTTGGTCCAAGAGGCATTATAAGACGTATGGTAGAAACTAAAAAATTATCTTCTATGATTTTTTATGGACCTCCTGGAATTGGAAAAACTAGTATTGCTAAAGCCATTGCTGGCAGTACTGAATATAAATTTAGACAATTAAATGCAGTAACGAATACAAAAAAAGATATGCAAATGATAGTTGAAGAAGCTAAAATGTCAGGACAAGTCATTTTATTATTAGATGAGATTCACCGCTTAGATAAAGCAAAACAGGATTTTTTATTACCACATTTAGAAAATGGTAAAATCATTTTAATTGGTGCTACAACTTCTAACCCTTATCATGCAATTAATCCAGCGATTCGCTCACGTGTACAAATTTTTGAATTATATCCACTTGATGAAAAGGATGTATATCAAGCATTAACTAGAGCATTAAATGATGATCAAAATGGTTTAAAATCGTATCAACCCAAAATTGATGAAGATGCACTAAAATATTTCTCAACTCAAAGTCATGGTGATGTAAGAAGTGCTTTAAATGCTTTGGAATTAGCAGTATTAAGTGCTAAAGTATCCAATAATCAACGTCATGTTACTTTAGAAGATGCTAAAGATTGTTTACAAAAAGGTGCTTTTATCAGTGATAAAGATGGCGACATGTATTATGATGTCATGAGTGCATTTCAAAAGTCTATTCGTGGAAGTGACGTTAATGCTGCTTTACATTATTTAGCAAGATTAATTGAAGCAGGTGATCTTCCAACAATCGTACGACGTTTACTCGTTATTAGTTATGAAGACATTGGCTTAGCTTCTCCAAGTGCTGGTCAAAGAACACTAGCAGCTATTCAATCAGCTGAACGACTCGGATTGCCTGAAGCACGAATTCCTCTAAGTCAAGCAGTAATTGAATTATCACTATCTCCTAAGTCTAATTCAGCTATAAAAGCAATTGATAGTGCATTAAGTGACATCAGAAAAGGCAAAGTTGGACAAATACCTAATCACCTACGTGATGGTCACTATCAAGGAGCAAAAGACTTAGGCCGATCTATCGGTTATAAATATCCCCATGATTATGAGAATGGTTATATTAAACAACAATATTTACCTGACGCTTTAAAAAATAAAATATATTATGAACCAAAAACAACTTCTAAAAGTGAACAACAATTTAAAATAGTGTATGATAATTTAAATCATAAAAACTAATAAAACCTATGGAAAAGATGATAATACCTCTTTCATCTCTTCCATAGGTTTTTGTTAGTTATTACCTTTATCTTTAATTCTACGTACAGGAATGTCTTTTAAAATATCATTTACGACATAACTTGCACAAATTAAACCTACTGTGCTTGGTACAAATGCATTCGATGATGGAGGCATTTGACCTTTTCGATTTATTGCATTTGCATCTCCAACTGTTTTCTTAACATCTTCACGAATAACTATTGGACTTTCATCTGAGAAAACAACAGGAACGCCTTTTTTTATTCCAAGTTTTTTCAACTTGTTGCGAATAATTTTTGCCATTGGATCCATATATGTTTTTGAAATATCAGCAATTTTGAAACGTGTGGGATCTATTTTATTCGCAGCGCCCATACTTGAAATCAACTTGATTCCTCTATCTAAGCATTCTTTCATTAAATGAACTTTGTATATAATCGTGTCACTTGCATCGATAAAATAATCAATATCGTAATTATTAAAAATGTCTTCATATGTCTCTTCAGTATAAAACATGTGAAGAGATGTAACTTTACAATTTGGATTGATGAGTTTAATTCGTTCTTCCATTAATGTTACTTTACTTTGACCTATGGTAGTAGTTAATGCATGAATTTGACGGTTTACATTAGTGATATCTACGTCATCTTTATCAATAAGAATAATGTGACCAATGTTAGTTCTTGCTAAAGCTTCAGCAGCAAATGAACCAACTCCACCTACTCCTAAGACCGCTACTGTCTTGTTTTTTAGTAAATCTAGTCCTTCTTGTCCATAGGCTAATTCATTTCTAGAAAATTGATGTTTCATAATTAACTCCTTTACTTAGCAAATGTTAATACTATATTAACAGAAAAAAACAAAAAAAAATACGTAAGGCTAAAGCCTTACGTACCGATAGAGTCCGTAGTTGCCGTAGTTATAAAAAGCTTGATCATTCGGCCTGCTATATACAGGTGGGTGCCCTGTTTCTTGTTTTGCAAGTCCTCCAAATGAGGCGTGTGCGCTGCAAGAAAACCTATTGGGCTCCCTGATCAAAAAGTGTTAGGCCCAAATAAAAAGCAAACATACGAACAACACAGATGACTATCTTATAGACATATTTTATCATAAAGAGCTTATTAAATAAATCCTTAAATATTGTATGAGGATGTTTATTTTTAAAATATTTTTAAATATATAAGTTTACATAATATAATTATTGTTATTTAAAATTTAAGTTAGTGTATATAAAAATTGGAACAGAAACTCAATTCCCGTCCCAATTTAGCACTAAATTATTCTATTTTAAAAATGAAGATTAATGACGAATTCTTAATGATAATTCTTCTAATTGTTTATCTGATACTTCACTTGGTGCATCCGTTAATAAGCAAGTTGCAGAAGCAGTTTTAGGGAAAGCGATAGTATCACGTAAATTAGTTCTATTTGTGAGTAACATAACTAGTCTATCTAGACCTAAAGCGATGCCTCCATGTGGTGGTGCGCCGTATTTAAAGGCATCTAATAAGAAACCAAATTGCTCTCTAGCTTGTTCTTTAGTAAATCCTAAAACTTCAAACATTTTTTCTTGTAATTCTCCATCAGATATTCTGATTGATCCACCGCCTAATTCGTATCCATTTAATACAACGTCATAAGCATTTGCTTGAACTTTTTCAGGTTCAGAATCTAGTTTAGCAATATCTTCTTCTTTAGGTGATGTAAACGGATGATGCGCAGCAACATAACGTTTAGCATCTTCATCATATTCTAATAAAGGCCAATCTGTTACCCATAAGAAGTTTAATTTTGATTCATCAATTAATTTTAATTCTTTTGCAATTTTAATTCGAAGTGCACCTAAACTTTGTGCAACAACATTTGGCTTATCTGCAACAAACATTACTAAATCTCCAGGTTTAGCACCTGTTAATTCTTTTAATGTGTTAACATTCTCTTCTTCAAAGAATCTTGCTATCGGACCACTTAAGCCTTCATCTACAACTTTCACCCAAGCTAGACCCTTAGCACCATAGATATTTACAAATTCTGTTAATCCATCCATATCTTTACGTGTATAGTTATCTGCAGCACCTTCAGCAACGATTGCTTTAACTTCTCCGCCGTGTTCTACAGTATCTTTAAACACTTTGAAATCCATTTCTTTTCCTAATTGGGACACATCTTGCAATTCCATACCAAAACGTGTATCTGGTTTATCAGAACCATATCGTTTCATTGCTTCATCATATGTCATACGAGGGAATGGTGTTTGAATATCAATACCTTTTACATCTTTTACAACTTTAGAAAGCATTTCCTCGCCCATTTGAATAATATCTTCTTGATCAACAAAACTCATTTCGATATCTACTTGTGTGAATTCAGGTTGACGATCAGCACGTAAATCCTCATCACGGAAACATTTTACAATTTGATAGTATTTATCAAAACCACTAATCATCAATAATTGTTTAAATAACTGTGGTGATTGTGGTAAAGCGTAAAATTCGCCTTCATGTACACGAGATGGCACTAAATAGTCCCTCGCACCTTCTGGTGTAGATTTTGTTAATACGGGTGTTTCAATATCAAAGAAACCATTATTATCAAGGTATTGACGAATTGATCGAGTCGTTTGATGTCTCATTTTAAATGTTTGAGCTAATTCTGGTCGTCTTAAATCTAAATAGCGATATTTAAGACGAATATTTTCATCAACACTTTGATTTTCTTCATTAATTGAAAATGGAGGCGTCGCTGATTTATTAATTATACGAATATTAGATACTTGAACTTCTACTTGACCTGTTTTAATTTTTGGATTAACTGTTTCTGGGTCTCTTTTAGTTACTGAACCTTCAACTTCGACTACATATTCTGATCTTACAGTTTCAGCAATAGATAGAGCTTCTTTTGAAAAATCTGGATTAAATACAATTTGTACAATTCCCTCTCTATCACGTAAATCAACAAAAATAAGGCCACCTAAATCGCGTCGGTTATGAACCCAACCTTTTAGTGTTACTTTCTGACCTAATAATTCTTCAGTTACTAAACCACAATATGTTGTTCTTTTACCCATTATTTATTCTCCTTTTCTTTATTAAAGAAACTAACTACTTCATCTAATTGAATTGTTTTTGTTTCACCAGTAGACATTTCTTTAACATCAATTTTATTATTGTCTAGCTCTTGGTCACCTATTACAATCGTATATTTAGCATTTAAACGATCAGCTTGTTTCATTTGTCCCTTAATTTTTCGATTTAAGTAATCTTTATCAGCTTTCACGCCATGTTTTCTTAAATCATTTAAAAGTTTCACGCTATATTGTTCTGCTTTTTCACCCATCGTTACGACAAATAAATCGAAATCTTCATCCACATTCAATTCTATGTCTTCTTCTTCAAGTGCAAGAAGTAATCGTTCAATACTAAGGGCAAAACCTATTCCTGTTTGCTTAGGACCATCTAATAACTCAAGAAGTCCATTATAACGACCTCCACCACATAGTGTAGTAATAGCACCGTCATAATTCGGATTATCCATCATGAGTTCAAATGCCGTATGAGTATAATAATCAAGCCCACGCACTAAATTAGGATCTTCAACATAATTGATACCTAGTTGATCTAAATGATGTTTAACTGCTTCATAATATGCCTTTGATTCATCATTTAAGTAATCTGTAATTCTTGGAGCATGTTTAACTGCTTCTTTGTCTCTATCAACCTTACAATCTAAGATTCTCATTGGATTTGTATGCAAACGTGATTGACAATCATTACAAAATGTATCAATGACAGGTTCAAAATGCTTAATTAATGCTTCGTTATATTCTTTACGAGATGCTTGATCTCCTATACTATTAATCACTAGCTTTAAATGTTTTAAACCAAATGATTCATATATATGCATTACCATTGCTAATACTTCTGCATCAATACTTGGATTTTCTGCTCCTATTGCTTCTACACCAAATTGATTAAATTGTCGATAACGTCCTTTTTGTTTTCGTTCGTATCTAAACATTGGTCCGTTATAGTAGAGCTTAATAGGTTGATTAGGTTCACCTTGCATTTTATTTTCAATATATGATCGCACGACTGCTGCAGTTCCTTCAGGTCTTAATGTAATACTTCTATCGCCTTTGTCTTTAAACGTATACATCTCTTTTTGAACGACATCAGTAGAATCTCCTACACCTCTTGCAAATAAGTCAGTACTTTCAAATATTGGTGTACGTATCTCTTTATAATTGTATAATTTCATTAATTCATCTAATTTATTTTCAATATATCGCCATTTTGCAGACTCTTGAGGTAAAATATCTTGCGTTCCTCTAGGAATCTTAATCATACAATCACTCCTTCTAAATTGTTGTTAACTATTAAATTTCTTTAATAAAAAAGTCCCTTATATAGCTTCATGCTATATAAGGGACGATATGCCGTGTTGCCACCCTAATTGAGAATAAAAATATTCTCCACTCATCACGTGTAACGTACGCAAACCGGCTTTATTTTATCAAAGCACCTTTTCTTGTGTTCAAAGATACCAATGTACTAGTGTAATCTTTCAGCCTAGGATTACTTCTCTTCACAATCAATATGATTGTTCACTATTTCATTAGTCTTTTCAAGAATACAAACGGTATTATTTATAAAGTTCACTGATTATGATACCGATTTTAGGAAAAGTTTGCAAGTATTATGAAGCAAAATATTGTTTTAATCCATCTACAACCGCTTCTTCTACAACCTGTCTATGTAATTGATTTCTAATCATTTTTTCATCAGTAGGATTACTTATATAGCCCAATTCAAGTAACACAGCTGGTTTATTCGTTTGTCTTAAAACTTGATAATTTTGTTGACGAACACCACGATTAGAAAGTAATGACTTTTTTTGAATATTCGCATTTAATACTTCTGCTAATGTTTCTTGACTATTTTGATACCAATATACAGTAGCGCCATTAGCATTATGACTATCTAATGAATCATTATGAATACTTATAAATACATCACCTGTCGCTTTTCTATTATCTAAGCTTACATAACTATCATCTGTTCTCGTCAATTTAACATGCGCTCCTGCTTTTTCTAATGCACGTTTTAATTCAAGTGCTGTTTTCAAAGTATAGTTTTTTTCGAGAGATTTAAGAGCCGTGGAACTTGAGGCTCCCTGATCACTCCCTCCATGACCAGGATCAAGCACCACAGTTTTATTCTTAAAAGGATTTTCCTGTTTACTGACATCAGCTTTAATATTCAAACTCGTATGCCAACCAGCAACCCATCCTTTTTCATCTCCTTTAGCATTTTGGACTTCAATCCATTTTCCTGACGTCTTTAATTTTTTAAAACTATCTCCTTTTTCAACTTTATATATCACCGGATATCCTGCATTAGGTCCTGTTCTTATTTCAGCATCTTCTGTTATTGTTAGTCTATTACTATCTTGATCATTATGATTCATAAACAAAAATAATAATATTATAAAAAGAATAAATAATAACACTACTACTAACGTCAACATATTTTTTAGATCATGTTTGGTTAACCATGTATCTAATTTATTCATATTACTTTGCCATCCTGACTTTCATATATAATCGTTACGGGACCATCATTAATAATTTCTACGTCCATATCTGTCCCAAATTCACCAGTTTGAATATCAATATCATACTTTTGAAGTTCAGAGTTAAACTTATCGTATAATATTTTGGCATCTTCAGGTCGCATGGATTGTGAGAAACCTGGTCTATTACCTTTTTTAACTTCTGCATAAAGTGTAAATTGAGAAATAGATAAAATTGCACCATTAATTTGTTGAATATTTAAATTTAACTTCCCGTTTTCATCTTCAAACAAACGTGCGTTAACAATTTTCTTCGCTAATACTTCTATATCAGCTTCCGTCGAATTTTTCCCAACACCTACTAATAAACAATAACCTTTTTCAATTTGGTTATGAATAGATTTATTAGTGACAGATGCTCGTTTTACTCTTTGTACAACTATTTTCATATCTTAGCACCTCTTTTAATTCCATACTCTAGAAACTGTATAAATATCACTCAATTGTTTAAGTTTTTCAACTACACGAAATACATCATTTACATTTTTAACCATAACGCTAATTGTAATGATTGCATTCTTGTCAATATCAGATCGTGCATTCATTTTAATAATACTTCCTACGGTTGAATTTACGGCTTGAATCACTTCATTGAGTAACCCATTTCGATCATATGCATTGACTTCTAAATCTACTTGATAACGTTGTGTTGAATCTTTTGATTTAACCCATTCGACATTAATTAATCTCTCGTTTTCATTTTTAATATTTGGGCAATCTGATCTATGAACTTTAATACCATGTCCTTTAGTGATGTATCCAACAATATCATCACCAGGAATTGGATTACAACATTTAGATAATTTGATTAAAACATTCTCTAATCCTTCGACATAAACCCCACTATCAGTAATGATATCTTCTTTAATTGGTGACGTTTTAATGACTTCTTGTGCTTCATTTAATGCTTTTTGTTTATCTTGTATACGCTGTCTTTCCGTTAATTTATTCACTACTTGTAAAGCAGTAACACCACCAAAACCTACTGCAGCATATAAATCGTCATCATTGGCAAAATGATATTTTTCGTTAACGACTTCAATATTTTTTTCTGTTAGAATCTCATCAACTCGATAACCTTGTTCTTTAATTTCCGCTTCTACCATAAATTTACCTTTTTCTATATTAGAAGAACGATCTTGCTTTTTAAAGAAACTTTTTATCTTACTTTTTGCTCCAGATGATTTAACAATTTTCAACCAATCTCTACTTGGACCATATGAATGTTTACTTGTGCGAATTTCAATAATATCGCCTGTCTTAAGCATATAATCAATAGGCACAATTTTACCATTGACTTTTGCGCCAATCATTTTATTACCCACTTCGCTATGGATGGCATAAGCAAAATCAATAGGGACTGCGCCATAAGGTAATTCAATCACATCACTTGCAGGCGTAAACGCATATACTTTATCACTTTGTAAATCATATTTAAGTGATTCCATAAATTCTTGTGCATCTGAAGATGTATGGTCAGTTTCTGCAAGTTCTTTTAACCAGTTAAGTTTATTTTGGAAATCTTGTGTTTTAGAATTTATTGTTTTCCCTTCTTTATATGCCCAATGCGCTGCCACCCCATGCTCAGCAATTTCGTGCATTTCAAATGTTCGAATTTGAATCTCTAAAGGATCACCATTAGGTCCAACAACAGTAGTGTGTAATGATTGATACATATTTTGCTTTGGCATAGCGATATAATCTTTAAAACGACCTGGCATCGGTTTCCATAATGTATGAACCAAGCCTAAAATAGCATAACAATCATTAATTGAATTCACAATCACTCGTATAGCTAATAAATCAAATATTTGATCAAATTGTTTTTTTTGTTTTACCATCTTACGATAAATACTGTAAATATGTTTAGGGCGACCGCTTATTTCACCTTGGATATTCATTTTATTCATTTCAGTTTGAATTTTATCCATAGCATTTTGAATATATGCTTCACGTTCACTACGTTTTTTCTTCATTAAATTAACAATTCTAAAATACTGTACACTATCAATATAACGTAACGCAATATCTTCCAATTCCCATTTAATGGTATTAATACCTAGACGATGCGCTAAAGGTGCATAGATTTCTAATGTTTCTTTTGAAATACGAATTTGTTTTTCTCTAGCCATTGCTTTTAACGTTCTCATATTATGTAAGCGGTCAGCTAATTTAACTAATATGACACGAACATCCTTAGCTATCGCAATAAATAACTTTCTATGATTTTCAGCTTGTTGTTCCTCTTTAGAACGGTATTTAACTTTTTTTAACTTAGTTACACCATCTACAATTCGTGCAATTTCTTCATTAAACATATGCTTTACGTCTTCAAATGTATATGGTGTATCCTCTATCACATCATGTAAAAAGCCAGCTACAATTGTTGGTCCATCTAAGCGCATTTCTGTTAATATACCTGCTACTTGAATTGGATGCATGATATAAGGTAGCCCATTTTTTCGAAACTGTCCTTGATGTGCTTCATAAGCAATATGATAACTTTTTAAAACATATTGATAATCATCTGCTGATAAATAGGATTTAGCTTTATTTAGTACTTCATCAGCACTATATGGATACTCGTTATTCAATATATGACACCCCGACTTTTTAATATTTCAAATACTCTACCGATAACCGAATCATTGAAAATCAAGAAATTTCTTTTCATTACTTAATTAATCCGAGTACCACTCCTATTAATTAAAGATGCGTGAGTATTAATGTAATTTTAACAAAAGTATTAAAATCTCTAAAAGATTAACTTTGGTTTAAATAATAGTTATATAATACTACAAGTTTTTAAATAAATAAATGTGATTAGATTAATGATGATGCAACGATAATAAAAAAAGCGAGATAGTATTCAATCTGAATTCCTACACTCGCTTTAATATATATTAATCTAGTTACTAAATTAATGACTATTCATCGTAAGAAATTAAACTCATGACATCATAGTCTTTAATTTTTTCCATACCATTTAAATATTTTAATTCAATAATAAAAGCTATTCCAACAACAATACCACCTAATTCTTCTACTAATTTAATAGCCGCTTCGATTGTTCCACCTGTCGCTAATAAATCATCAGTGATTAAAACACGTTGTCCTGGTTTAATTGCATCTTTATGCATTGTTAAAACATTTGTCCCATATTCCAAGTCGTATTCATAGCGAATAACTTCACGTGGTAATTTTCCTTCTTTTCTTACAGGTGCAAATCCAATTCCCATTGAGTACGCAACTGGACAGCCAATAATAAATCCTCTTGCTTCAGGGCCTACTACAATATCAACGTTACGATCTTTTGCATACTTTACAATTTGATCAGTTGCATAACCGTATGCTTCACCATTGTCCATAATAGTTGTAATATCTTTGAAACTAACACCTGGTTTAGGCCAGTCTTGTACTTCAGATACGTATTGCTTTAAATCCATTTAAAAATTTCCTCCTATGCGTTACGCTTTTTGAGCTTTAATCCAATTCTTAAGATGTGAAAAGTCATCATAAAGCATTAATTTTTCAACTTCAATTCTTGACTGTCTCGATTTATAAACTTGACTCGACTCAATAGATTGTTTACTTGGATTATCATTTATTTTAATTATACCATTTTCTTCGTAAATAAAACTTAGGTCAAGAAATACTTTTAAAATAAACTTTAAAGTATTTGGCTTAATATTTAAGTATTGACATAATTGTAACCCTTCTTTTTCTAAGTTCATTTCTTTCTTAGTAAATAGTGCCCTATAACTTTGTTTAAATAGATGAGCACTCGGTAACCCCTCAAAATAAATTGAATGTTGATGGTGTAATACTAAATAGAGTTGTGAGTATTCTAAATGTTTTAGAGATTGTGTAACACTATCTAAATCAGTTGGTAAATCACGAAACACAATCGTATTATATGATGAATCAATTGTTTCACCGTAGTGGAAATAATTCTCACCTAACTTCTCTTTTTTAGAATGAATGACAAAAGCAACATTATTAGATGACGTATCAATATTAAGTTGTTTACGTTTACTTCTATAATCTAATATTTGCTCATTTTGAGTCGCTAAATCTTGTATAATCATTTGAGGTGTCTGATTGTTATTCCACTCATTTATTTGTAAATGTCCTATGATATTGACAGGTTGGCCTAATTCTATTTGTGTCATTAAATCACCATTTTTCCAAAATAAATGTTGTAATTTAGCTTGACCAGTTACTAATTTTAAATGATTTTTATCTTTTCCAATCGCTTTAACGTCATTAACTTCTGTATCATCCAATTCAAATAAAGGTTTTTCAAAATCAGTACCAAACGGTTTCAGTATTTTAATATCATGAATATTTGATACAGTAATTTCATCTTCTGAAAGTTTAGTCGTAATATATTTTGTTGGTTCTAAAGAAGTATGTTTAGAAAGCTGAACCATCCATTCATTTAATCCTTTTGATAATGCATCAATATTATCAATCTCCATCGTCATTCCAGCTGCCATATGATGACCACCAAATTTAGATATCAAGTCTTGATGTGCACTTAAAATTTCGAACATAGACACTTGTTCAATACTTCTAGCTGAACCTTTTGCATGATGTTGTTCTAAATCTATATTTAAAATAAGAGTGGGTAAAGCATAAGTTTCTACAATTTTTGAAGCCACAATACCTAATACTCCCTCATGCCATCCTTCTTTAGCTAAAAGTAAAAATTTGTCGCCATTTTCAACTTTTTCATTAGCCATCAATAGTGCTTCTTCTGTTATTTGAGCGACAATATCTTTACGTTCAATGTTAAAAGCTTCTACTTGTTCAGCTAAAAAATTCGCCTCTTCAGAATCTTCTGCCATCAGTAATTCCGCTGCTAATGACGCATCTTCTAATCTACCTACCGCATTTAAACGAGGTCCAATAATGAAACCAATTGTTTCTTCATCTATTTCATCATTAAATCCTGCTTGATTTAATAATGATTGAATTTGAAATGGACAGGATTGATTTAAATATTTAAGACCTTCTTGAACAATCGTTCTGTTTTCATCAGTCAGTGACACTAAATCTGCAATCGTCCCAATAGTTGCAAGCGCTATGAAATATTTTGGAGGATGATCTATTAAACATTGCGATAATTTGTATGCGACACCAGCTCCACATAAATATTTAAATGGATATTCAAATTCTGGATGCATAGGATGAATAATGGCATATGCTTTTGGTAATGTACGGCCTATTTCATGATGGTCTGTAACAATTACATCGACTCCCAATGCTTGTACCATTTCAATTTCTTCATGACCTTGTATTCCATTATCAACTGTAATAATAAGTGATACGCCTTCATCGTAAGCATTTTGAAAGGCATATTTATTTGGACCATAACCTTCGCTAAATCGATTAGGAATATACCAACCGACTTCAGCGCCCAATTTTTGCAGTGTTTGAACTAATATCGTTGTAGATGTTACGCCATCAGCATCATAATCTCCATACACTAATATTCTTTCATGTTTATCAATCGCTAAATTAATTCGATCAACAGCTTTTCGCATATCACTCATTAGCCATGAATCATGCTTTTTATTTGTACCATTAATTAATGTATTTATCTCATCATACTGTGTAATCGATTTACTTTCTAAAATCTTTCTTACAATAGGAGATAAATTAAATTCCTTAATAATCTCAGACGATATATCTTGTTTAGGTGCTTCATAAAGCCATTTATATTTAGATTGAATCATAAAGTTATCCTTCCTTTTTCCACAAGCAATTATACCTAAAAAAAGAATAAATAAAAAGAGGAAGAAACACTGAATTCAATTAGAATTCTTTTGTTTCTTCCACTAATTTTATATCATGTATTTAATTATACTAAGATTTTTTCATCATTTGATTTTTTCTCTTTATAAACTACAAGCTTACCGTTCTCAGATTTTTTCAACTGATGTTTCTTCATGATGCTCCATAGTGGAACTGCAATAAAGATAGAAGAGAATACACCAGATAATAATCCAATAAGTAATGCTAATGAGAAGTTAAACAGACTTGATGCACCAAAGATAAGTATGGCGATAACTACTACAACGACTGTAAGAACTGTATTAATAGAACGAGTCATTGTTTGTCTAATAGATCGGTTAACAATATCATCAATTTGATGAGGATCTGTTATTACTTTGATTTTATGAAGATTTTCTCTTACACGGTCGAAAGTAACAATTGTATCATTTATTGAATAACCTACAATCGTTAAGATTGCAGCGATAAACGTAATATCTACTTCAAGTCTTAATAAACTGAATAAAGCAACGATAATAAATACATCATGAAGTAATGCTAAGACAGCAGAAAGCCCCATTCTCCATTCGAATCTTAATGAAACATAGATAATAATCCCAATAGCTGCATAAATTAATGCTTTCATTGCATTTTTAGCTAACTCTTGACCAATCATTGGAGAAACTGTGTTCACTGTCGGTTTATGACCATATTGATCATTAATAACTTTATTAAGTTTCAAAGTTTCATCTTTAGATAAATCATTTTTAAATTGAACTGTTGCTTGTTTATTATCATTACCATTAATTTGAATTTGATCAGGTGTCAAACCAACATCTTTTATCGTACGTTCAACTTTAGTTTGAGATAACTTCGTATCAGAATCAAGATCTACTCTTGTACCAGCTGAGAAATCAATACCTAAGTTAAGTTTAAATATACTTAGAATAATTATACCAATTACTAAAATTAAAATACTTACTCCAATTAATGGTTTTGCTAATTTAACAAAATTCCATTTTTCAAAAGCTGTTTTTAAGTCATGAACATCTACACCTTCATTGATATCATGGCGATTATTTTTATTTACACCAAACATCCAATATTTCTTCTTAAAGTAATTAGAAGAAACTAAAAGTGATAATAGTCCTCTTGATAAAAAGACAGCTGTGATGAATATCATTAAAATACCTAATAATAACATCGTAGCAAATCCTTTAACTGAACTTTGACCAAAGAAGAATAACACTGCTGCTGCTATAACAGTTGTTAAGTTTGAATCAAAAATCGTTAAGAAAGAACTTTTATTTGCTTTAGAATAAGCCTGTTTAAGCGTTCGTCCTACTCTAAGTTCATCTTTAATCCGTTCATACATGATGATATTTGCATCTACAGCCATACCTACACCTAATACTAAGGCAGCTAAACCTGGTAATGTAAGTACACCTGAAATAAAGTTAAATGCTACTAATGTTAAATAAACATATACTGTTAAAGCAATCACTGCCACAATACCTGGTAATCTGTAAAAACCTACCATAAATAAATAGATAATTGCAACACCAATCATTGATGCAAAGATTGTTTTATCTAATGCATCTTGACCAAATTGTGCACCTACAGAATTAGAATAAACTTCTTTTAAATCAACTGGTAATGAACCTGCATTTAACAATTCTGCAATTTGCTTAGCACGTTCTACGCCTTGTTGACCCTGGAAGCCACCTGAAATTTCTACACTGTCTGAATTAATAGGTTGATCCACCGAAGCGGCTGAAACGTATTTCCGTTTATCTTCAGGTTTGTCCAACTCTTTATGATAGCTATCACCTTTTTTATAATCTAACCACACTACCATCATATTTTCTTGTTTTTTAGAAATTTCTTCTGTAACTTTTTTAAATTTCGCGCGGTCTTTTAATTTAAAAGTGACTGCAGGTTCGTTTGTACCTTGTTTAAATTCTTGTTTTGCAGAACCTTGTACAATATCCTTACCTGTTAATTTAACATGATCATTAGCATCACGTATAGTCAGATTTGCTTGTGAAGACAAAATTTTTCGAGCTTCATCAGGATTTTTTACCCCAGCGAGCTGTACCCTAATTCTATCAGGGTCTTCAACTTGAATATGAGGCTCAGATACACCTAATACATTAACACGATTTTCTAAAGTTTGAGCAGTAGATTGTAAAGCCTTATCATCGATTTTACCATCACCGCCAAGTGGTTTAACTTGATATAATACTTCGAAACCACCTTGTAAATCCAAACCTAGATTTACATTCTTAACTACATTCTTATATGTAAAGCCCATACCTACAAACAGTAGTGCTACAATGAGTATGAATGCAATTATTCTACTTGTTTTTTTCACATGAACACCTCATTATTTAATTATGTAATTAGAATAATCTTTTAATAAACCATGTGCAAGTGAATTAAAGATTACATCTATGTGACAAGACTTATCTATCTTAACATAACCTTTGTATTAGTGTAATCAAGATATGTAGTTAATAAAAAAACATTCCACGACAATTTGTTGTCTGGAATGTCTTGTTATTATAATTTATGATGGATCAACTTGTTTAATCGCAGGTTTTTCAAATGTCATTTCAGTACCATGACCATTTACTGTGATTACAACTGCTGTTTCATCCACAGCTTTAACAGTTCCTTTGATTCCACCAATAGTTGTAATTTTTTGACCTGCTTCGATACGACTAATCATTTCACGATGTTCTTTCGCACGTTTTTGTTGCGGTCTAATTAAAAAGAAATAAAATACTATAATTAAAATTATAGGCAAGATTAATGCTGAAACATTCATTATATTGTTCTCCTTATTAAAAGTTTTTAGGGTTCTCTACATTTAGCCCATATTGTTCGAAAAATTCTTCTTTAAAATCTAATAAACGATCTTCTCGAATGGCCTGTCTAATATCTTCCATTAATTTTAGCAGAAAATGTAAATTATGAATAGTAGTAAGACGGATACCAAACGTTTCCTCTGCTTTAATTAGATGTCTAATATATGCACGTGTATAATTCTTACAAGTATAGCAATCACAATTCGCATCTATAGGACTAAAATCATCTGCATATTTAGCATTTTTTATAACCAATCGTCCTTGAGATGTCATGCATGTTCCATTTCTAGCTATGCGTGTTGGCAACACACAATCAAACATATCCATACCGCGAATGCTACATTCTATTAATGCATCAGGTGATCCTACTCCCATTAAGTATCTTGGTTTGTCTTCTGGCATAAATTGAACCGTATGTTCAACCATATCGTACATCACTGGTTTTGGTTCACCTACAGATAAACCACCAATAGCATATCCAGGAAAATCCAATGATACAAGTTCTTTAGCACTTTGTTCTCTTAAGTCTTTGTACTCTCCACCTTGTATAATACCAAATAATGCTTGGTCCTCTGGACGTTGATGTGCTTCAAGACATCGTTTAGCCCATCTTGTTGTACGTTCAATTGAATCTTTTACGTATTTATATTCGGCAGGCATAGGCGGACACTCATCAAATGCCATCATAATATCTGAACCTAAGTCATTTTGAATTTGCATTGATTTTTCTGGACTTAAAAACAACTTAGAGCCATTTGTATGATGTCTAAATTCGACACCCTCTTCTGATATTTTTCTAAGATTACTCAAACTAAACACTTGGAAACCACCAGAATCTGTAAGAATAGGGCCATCCCAATTCATGAACTTATGTAAGCCCCCAGCTTGTTTGATAATATCATTTCCAGGTTGTAACCACAAATGATACGTATTTCCTAATATAATTCTAGCTTCAATTTGTCTTAACTCTTCTGGACTCATTGTTTTAACTGTTGCTTTCGTACCTACTGGCATAAACATGGGTGTTTCAAATGAGCCATGGGGTGTATGAACAATCCCTAAACGTGCACCTGATTGCTTACATGTTTTAATGTGCTCATAAGTTACTGCTGGCATAATCTGTACCTCTCATTCATTAAATTATTAACATTGCATCTCCAAAACTAAAGAATCTATATTTAAGTTTTACCGCTTCTTTATAAGCATTCAAAATGTATTCACGACTACTAAAAGCAGAGACTAACATCACTAATGTTGATTTGGGTAAATGAAAATTAGTAATTAACCCATCAATTGCTTTATATTCAAACCCTGGATAAATAAATATATCTGTCCAACCACTTGTAGCGACAAATTGTTCATGATCACGACGAATTGTTTCTAACGTTCTAGTAGACGTCGTACCTACAGAAATAATTCTATGCCCATTTTCTTTAGTTTTATTCAGCATATCTGCCGTTTCTTTAGTCATTTGATAGTACTCACTATGCATTTCATGATCATCAATATCCTCCACACTTACTGGTCTAAAGGTACCTAGGCCAACATGTAGTGTAATAAATGCAATATTGACACCTTTGTCTTTTATTTTCTGTAAAAGCTCATCTGTAAAATGTAACCCTGCAGTAGGCGCTGCAGCGGAACCATTTTCTTTAGCATACACAGTTTGATATCTATCCGGATCATCTAAACGTTCTTTAATATAAGGTGGTAAAGGCATTTCACCTAACTCATCTAAGCGTTCTTCTAAAATACCTTCATAATGTAAACGCATAATGCGCCCACCTTGTTCTAATTCTTTTATACATTCAGCAATGATTTTGCCGTTACCAAATGATAAAGTATTACCTACTTTAATACGTTTTGCTGGTTTTAATAATACTTCCCAGTCATTGTCCTCTATTCTAGTAAGCATTAACATTTCTACCTTTGCACCTGTTTCTTCTTTTAAACCGAATAAACGTGCTGGCATAACACGTGTATCATTTAATACTAATGTATCTCCAGGTTCAAAATAATCCATAATATCTGTAAAGTGTTTATGTGCAATATTTCCGGTCTTTCTACCTAGCACAAGTAATCTACTTTGATCTCTATTTTTTAAAGGTGTCTGAGCAATCAATGATTCAGGTAAATGATAATCAAACTCCTCAACGTTCATATTATTCCCTCATTCTTTAATTTTTTTGAAATGTTCATAGGCAAATGGTGTCGCTTTTCTACCTCTTGGTGTTCGTTCTATAAATCCTTTTTGTATTAAAAAGGGTTCATAGACATCTTCGATTGTAATACGTTCTTCTCCAATTGACACTGCTATCGTATCCAGTCCCACAGGACCTCCATTATATTGATTAATAATACAATTCATTATTTTATGATCAATGTAATCTAAGCCTTCATCATCCACTTGTAATAAGTTTAGAGCTTGCTTTGTTGTTTCGATATAAATTTGTTCATCTTCATTTACTTGTTGAAAATCTCTTACTCTTTTTAGTAGTCGATTTGCAACACGAGGTGTTCCTCTTGAACGCTTAGCAAGCTCAACTGCACTTTCATCATCAATTTTTGTACCTAATACTTCAGCAGTTCGAATAATGATTTCTTTTAAATCTGATTCCGAATAGTACTCTAATCTTAAATGAACACCAAATCGATCTCTTAAAGGGCCTGTTAGACTTCCAGCACGTGTTGTCGCGCCTACTAGAGTAAAAGGTGGTAAATCAATACGTATACTACGTGCTTCATCACCTTTACCGATAATAATATCTAAGAAAAAATCTTCCATAGCAGAGTATAAAACTTCTTCTACTACACTACTTAAGCGATGGATTTCATCAATAAATAAAACATCTCCAGGCTGTAAACCTGATAAAATTGCCGCTAAATCTCCGGGTCGCTCTAATGATGGACCAGATACAGTTCTTATATTGACTTCCATTTCATTAGCAATAATATTTGAAAGTGTTGTTTTACCTAATCCTGGAGGACCAAAAAGTAATACATGATCTAATGGCTCATCCCTTAGTTTAGCCGCTTTTATAAAAACTTCTAAATTATTCTTTATTGATGATTGCCCAATATATTGTTTTAATTTAGTTGGTCTGAGTGAGAATTCAAAAGAAGATTCTTCATTGTGTAATGATTGATCTACCATTCTATCATCCATATTTATCCCCCCAGTTATCGTTCATAATATTAAGATATAAGCGTTTTTAAACCAATCTTAACTGCTTCATCAACAGAGTGGATGGATGTTTTATTAAGCACTTTCTCAACTTTAGAAAGCTCTCTCTTAGAGTATCCTAAAGCTGCAAGCGCTAATAACGCTTCCTTAATTATATTGTCATTTTCTTCAACTTGTCCCTCAACCTGTAATAAGGTCTCACTAGTCTCTTCTGTAATCTTAACTTTACCTTTTAAATCTAATACAATTTGTCGTGCAGTCTTTTTACCTATACCAGGAAATTTAGTTAGATAAGTATCATTTTCATTTTCAATTGCACGTTTAACTTCGTTAGGTGTACTTGTTGCTAGAATAGCTAAAGCTGATTTAGGGCCTATACCTGTAACTTTTATTAAGCTTAAGAACATCTCTTTTTCTTCTTCGCTAATAAAACCATATAATAATTGTGCGTCTTCTCTTACAATCAGTGAAGTAAAGACTTTACATTCTTGATTTAAATATTTTTGAAATCGATATGAATTTGGAGTTTGAATTTCATAACCGATACCATTAGACGTTTCTACAACAATATGTGTTGGAAACAATTGAGATAAATGTCCTTTTATATAAGCGTACATAGATACCTTCCTTACATACTCATACTAATTAATTCAACTTTATAAACATGTTGAATATTTCTCAAAGTGCCCATGACCTTTTCTATTGATAATGATTGATCTTTTGCACTCAAAGAGAGTGTAATCGTTGCTTTTTCTTCCATTGGAACACTTTGATGAATAGTTAAAACGGATAACGCTAATTTTGAAATAGTTTGTAATACTTGAGCAAGCATTCCTACTATATCATTAACATAGAGAATTAAGGTGAATTCACGGTGTTCAAAAATCTTTTCATCTACAGGAAAAATAGTATCTCTATATTTATAAAAAGCACTTCTTGATAGATTAAACTGCTTAACTGCTTCATAAATGGACAGTGTGGCATCATTTTTTAAAGCGTCTTTAATTTTAAGCGTTTTAACCACTGATTCTGGTAAAACGTCTTCACGTATTAAATAAAACTTTTTATAATCTTTGCTGTCCACTAAAAAGCCCTCCTATTCGACGAATTCAAATTCTCCCCCAAGTATTCTAACAATATCACCATTACTACATCCACGTTCTCTTAATGCATCATCAATACCCATAGAGCGCATTTGACGTGCAAAACGTCTTACTGCTGGATCACTATTAAAGTCTGTCATTTTAAACATGCGTTCGATTGCATTACCGCTTACTACATAGGCACCATCATCATCTCTTGTAATCGTAAATTTATCTTGAGATGGTGTATGTTTATATAATACGCGATTAACACCTGCATCTTCGTCTTCTTCTACACTAAAATCAATATCTTTTACTTCTTCTAATTTATCAGCAATTGTATATAGTAATTGATCAATATTATCTCTTGTAATTGTAGAAACTGGAACAATAGTTACATCTTCATCAATTTCTTTTTTAAATAATTCTAGGTTATCGTTTGATTCCGGTATATCCATTTTATTTGCCACTATAATTTGAGGTCTATCTTCTAATCTTTGTTTATAATTTATCAGTTCATTATTGATGATTTGATAATCTTCAAGTGGATTTCTTCCTTCAGAACCACTCATATCTATCATATGAACAATAACTTTTGTTCTTTCAACATGACGTAAAAATTGATGACCTAAACCGACTCCTTCTGAAGCTCCTTCAATTAAACCTGGTAAATCCGCCATCACAAAACTTCTATGATCAGGTGTTGAAACCACACCTAAATTTGGTTTAATTGTTGTAAAATGATAAGCTCCAATTTTAGGTTTTGCCTTAGATACAATAGATAACAATGTTGATTTCCCTACACTTGGGAATCCAACGAGTCCCACATCAGCAAGTAGCTTTAATTCTAAGGTAACATCTAGTTCTTCTCCAGGTTCTCCATTTTCACTAAAGTCTGGAGCTGGATTTCGAGGGGTTGCAAAACGTGAATTTCCACGACCTCCACGACCTCCACGAGCAATAACTGCACGTTGACCTTCTTCAACTAAATCTGCTAAAACTTCTTCAGTTTCTACACTTTTAATAATGGTACCAGGAGGCACTTTTAAAACTAAGTCTTCCGCATTTTTACCATGCATATTACTACTTTGACCATTTTCACCTTTTTTAGCCTTAAAATGACGTTGAAATCTAAAGTCTAAAAGTGTTCTTAAACCTTCATCAACTTCAAAAATGACTGAAGCACCTTTACCTCCATCGCCACCAGCAGGGCCACCAAATGGTACATATTTTTCCCTACGATAAGCAGTAATACCATTACCTCCATCGCCTGCTTTTAGAGATATTTTTACTTGATCGACAAACATATATCTCACCTCTTTTTATATATTTTATTAATTCATCGCTAATATTATATCATTAACTCTAAAACGTTAGATTCTATTATAATCATTTTTAAACAAAAATAAAACACCAGAAGTCTTCACTTCTGGTGTTAATTAGACAAAAATTATTCAGCTACTGCATATACAGAAACTTGTTTTTTGTCGCGACCTTTACGTTCGAAACGAACAACGCCGTCGATTTTAGCGAATAATGTATCATCGCCACCACGACCTACATTTTCACCAGGGTAGATTTTAGTACCACGTTGGCGATAAAGGATAGAACCACCTGATACATATTGACCATCAGCACGTTTTGCACCTAAACGTTTAGACTCAGAGTCACGTCCGTTTTTTGTAGAACTTACCCCTTTTTTAGATGCGAAGAATTGTAAGTTTAATTTTAACATCGGGATACACCTCACTTATAATTTAATCTTATATTTTCATTATATTCATCTTCAATCGTTTGTAAAGACACAAGCATTGCTTGAAGAATTAATTGTGCTTGCTCATTGTTAGTGTCTACTGATCTAATGTGAAAATGACCACCGTCATCATCATAATCAATATCCGGATTTTCAGAAGTTAAACTTAAAATAGCATTCACACTTCCAAAAAGAACAGCTGAAGCCCCTGCACAAACAATATCATAGCCATAATCACCATGATTAGCATGGCCATCCATGATGACGTCTGTTACTTTACCTTCATCATTAATTGAAATATCAACAGTAATCATAATTAAGCGTTGATTTTATCAATTGTTAATTTAGTATAAGGCTGACGATGACCTTTTTTACGTTTTGAATCTTTACGACGTTTGTAAGTGAAAACAGTAATTTTTTTACCGCGACCTTGTTTGTTCACAGTAGCAGTTACTGTAGCTCCTTCAACAGTTGGAGCACCAACTTTAACTGAATCTCCACCTACAAATAATACTTTATCAAATGTGAATGAATCACCTTCATTAACATCTAATTTTTCAACGAAGATCTCTTGACCTTCTTCTACTTTAATTTGTTTACCGCCTGTTTCGATAATAGCAAACATACCTTGCACCTCCTATAATTATAAGTCACGCCATATACAGGTGATAAAATATAACATTTTAACGCTTAAACCTGTATTTGAGCGGTTGTATGTAGCTATAAAACTACTCAACTATTGCATCTTACCATTACTTATATTCAATGTCAATCTATTATATTGGCTTTTTAAAGAATTTAAAGAATATAGGCATCAAAATAATTAATAAAATAATATTTAATATAAGTGTTGGGATAATACGTAGTAATATAAAGTTTAGTAAATCAAATTCTACATAGCTAATAACAGAATATATAATTGCTACAAATATTTCAAGAATCATTACACCAATGATACTGAACCAATATACCATAATATAGTCTCGGTAAAAAATCTTCAAGAACTTATTAAATATTGTTATTAAGAATATATAACCAAACAAATATAAACCATATACACTGCCAAAGTAGATATCAGTTATCATACCTAAAAAAATGCTTAGTAATAATGTGACCATAAATGGTCTATAAATTGATAAAAGTAATAAATACATTAGAGTTAAATGAGGAACTAAGATAAATGTTAGGTTGCCTATATGAAAAGGAATAACCAAACCAATAAGTGTATCAAGATAAAAAACGATGATACCGATCATTATATAAACGAACGCTTTCATTATCGAGTCTCTCTTTCATTGAAATCCGTGTTATTACTTTTTTTCGCTATGTATACATGTTGAATATCTGATAAATTTGCTCCAGTTTTCACCCTCACTTCTTTTGCTAAACCATATTCATCATTTTCTACCTTCGTCACTTCTCCTATGTATAAATCACTTGGCAATTGATCGGCTAATCCACTTGTTACTACTTTGTCACCTTTTGAAATTTTATCCTTATTATTGATATTACTAATAATTAATTCCTGAGTTTTATTATCATAGTGATCAATTAATCCAAAAACATTTTTAGAATGATGTTGAATATTGACTGATAGTTTTCCAGCTCTTGTATTCGTTGAAAGTAAATCAACTTGAGAAGAAAATTGATTCACTCTAGTTACTCTTCCAATTAAACCATCACTAGTAAACACTGCCATATTATTGCTTACACCAGCTTTTTTACCTTTATCAATAATCACAGTATTCATCCATTGATCTGGATTACGTGCTATGATGGCACCTGAAATTGCATCGTATTTTGAAGCATCAGTCATATCAAGTTCTTTTTTTAAGTTTTTATTTTCCGCTTCTAATGCTTCGTTTTTTGCTTTTAATTGATTAACTTCATTATGATTTGATTTGTTAGATTGAAAGAAGTTACCTATAGCTCCAGTCACAAAATTGACAGGGTAACTAATTACTCTCTGACCAAATGACACTGAGTCCCCCACATATTGCTCAGGAGGTGATTGAGTTTGTGAACGAATGGACAAACCAATCAATGCAATAAAAATAATTATTGCACAAAAAACAACAATTAACTTGTTATTTTTAAAAAAATTTAACACTCATAACACCTCTACTATTTATTTTAAATTATTATATTCTATTTTATATTACTCTAGGATTGAAATAAAGAATAATATTAAATATTATCTTCAAAGAAAAAAAGGAACAAGTTAGAATCTTCATTGAATTCTAGTACTTGCTCCTATCAAATGTCATCTTATTTAATTTTACGATTCTTTATTCGGCTTATCTTTTTTATCTTCTTCATAGAGCGTTTCGTCTTTTCTCCATTTAGAAAATAAATTTTGTGCTTTTGCTTGTTCATTTGCCTGTTTTTCTTTAGATTGTTCAGACATACATTACACCAACCTTCAAAAGATTATTGTATCTATTTTAGACATTAACGCATTTATTTATTTTTTTCAAATTATATTTTTTAATACTCATTCTGAGGTTTTAAAGTGATTGATTGTCCTAGGCGATTTAATTCCTGTTCCATTTCAATTTCCGTACTAAAGACTTTAATCGTATCACTTCCGAATTTATAGATGATAAATTCATTATCTCTTTGCCCTACAATGTAATTATCATTATATCCCATTCTAACTATACCTGAAACTTCCATAAATTCTTTTTTATCTATAAATTTAAACACATTTTTTGTTTGACTAGCAGGAATATTCTGAAGTAAATGATTTTCTTCTATAGTATAACTTTTTCCATTAGTAGGCACTGGTGTTGATGTTTGATTACTTGGCAAGAGCTCGAATTGGTTATTGGGAGGTTGATTCATAGGATTCCAGTCCTGTTCTCTTAAAAACGGGGCATATTTTAATGCAAAATAAACAATACTAAGGATTGCAATAACTGCTACTATATTTTTAAAAATACTAAAAACCATTCGCAATAAAATCCCTCCAATTTTAAATCTAAATTATTATAAATATAAAATAGATTTTATCCATCGGTCTAAAGAAGTAAATTAAGTAAATTCTTAAGACTGATTAACATTTTCTTAAAATATATTATAATAATTAATATCACTCGTAAAATAAATTTAGAGGAGTGTGAGAAATGAACATTCTTACAATTATTTTACTTATCTTGCTTGCAGTTATACTTTTTAAAGTAGGATTTGCACTTTTAAGATTTTTAATCTCTGCTGCTTTTATTATTCTCGGACTGTATTTAGCCTATCAAGGTGTTCTTTGGATTTTAGAAAATTTTAATGTGCTTTCAGCTTATATAAGATAATGAAAAAGCTAGTTACTTTTCAATGTAATTAATACAATCTACCCTTTATTAATTCGTTTATGATTGTATTGTATGAAAAGTTAACTAGCTTTATTTACGATTGCTTTGAGACAAGTATTCATAAATTTTATATATTGTTGCTAATAGTAATCCAAATATCGTTCCAGTTACTATATCACTAATGAGTAAAATATATAATTGAGTATGCGTATGGTTGACGAATACTCCAATAAAAGAAAAAATTGTAATACCAACAATCGATAATAACACGGTATTAAGCGTTTCTTTTAAACGAATTGTTTTTTGTTTAATATTCAATCTCATTATGTAAATAATAGGTATTAACACCCCTATGATTAAAATTAAAGTCATCATACACCTCTAAATATATAATTAAGGCTTATTATACTAAAATTTTAACAATGAGACTATAAATAATTTTTAATCTTTTATACGAAATACCCCTCCTCTACTAAACTAGTAAATTTTTGATCACCGATAATAATGTGGTCAAGTAATTCAATGCCAAGAATTTGTCCACATTCTTTAAGTCTAATGGTAGTAGCAATATCTTCTTTTGAAGGCGTCACATCTCCAGATGGATGATTATGAATCACAATTACTGCATTACATGAAGCTCTAATGGCAGCATTAAAGACTTCTCTTGGGTGTATCACTGAAGAGTTTAATGTTCCTATAAATATAGTTTCTTCTTTTATCACTATATTTTTAGTATTTAAAAATAAAGCAACTAAATGCTCTTGAGTTAAATCTTTCATTTTAGACATCATCATATCTGCGACATCTTTAGGAGATTTAATCTTTACTTTTTCAATTGAATTACGTTTATTTATTCTTTCTCCCAATTCGAAAGCGGCTTTTAGTGTCACTGCTTTATGCAATCCTATACCTTTTATTTTTAACAAATCATGTATTGAAAGTAATTTTAATTCTTTTAAATTATTTACTTTATTAATCATTTCATTTGCAATATCAATACTTGAAACCCCTTGTCGTCCAGTGTTAATTAAAATTGCTAATAATTCACTGTTAGACAAACTTTTTTCACCATATTGAATGAGTCTCTCTTTAGGAAGCTCACTTTTGGCCATATCTTTAATTTTCAAAAACATCACCTTTTCTTTATTAGTTACATAATATTGTTGGAAAAATTAATTAATAAAATATATGAGATTGAAATAAAAGGAATAAGTGGGATTTTACGTATCTTAAAACGAAACAAGATGATATAAAACATAAGACCAATTGCACAAGTTAATAATATTAGATGAAGTATAAATTCATAAGTATAAAATATAGAAAGTATACTAAGTAATAAAATATCACCGTACCCTATACTTTTAGAATTTAACAGAAAAAATGTATGTAATAGAAAGAAAATAAATATAAATGAAATCAAATGTAATGAAGAAATATAGATACCGACAAAGAAAAAAACGAGGATTAAGTTACTGTTGATTGTTAATGTTTGAATATCGGTTAGAGACATCGTTATCAACATTAAACAAGTTAATATAAAGAGAGAATAATTTATATGTATATCGATAAATATTAAATATGGGACAATAAGAAACGATAATATTTCACCTATAATATAGGAGCGTTTTAAAGGATTTGAACAGCATCTCGAGCGTCCTTTTAAGAATATGAAACTTAATAATGGTATAGTATCAAACCACTTTAATGATGTATGACAATAATCACATTGTGATCGTCGCTTGAAATATTGAAGATTCACTTTCTCTATACTTGAAAATTGATATAAAAAACTAAATATTACACTACACGTAAATGCTAATAATACTATTATACTGATCACCTCATATCATTCATTATAACTAAAATATGGTCTAAGTAAATGGAATAACGAGGATTAGATTAAATTCATTTCAATAAATAAATATATCTTCTTTAAAGCATTTTAAATTCAATAAAATGAATAAAACCTTTATTAAAAATAATCATTCCACTCTTAATCTATCAATTATATAACTAATAAAAAAGCTATGAAGAAGTTTAATTTGTAACTTTCTTCATAGCTATATTTAGATATTTAACATACTATATATTATGAATTAAATTCAACTTTCGATTTTACTTCACTTATAAAATATAAACTGCCTGTAATCAATAAGCCCTCACCATCATAATGATTTATAAAATCTACATAATCATCAATATATTCGATGTTATCAGCATCTATACTCTCAAGTAATTCTTGTTTAGATAAGGCTTTATGAAAATCAAATTCAGTAAAATAAAATGTACCAGCTAAATTTTGTAATTTACTTAACATTTCGTTTACAGGTTTACCTTTAATGGCTGAAAATAAAACATCCATTTTCTCAAGATCATAATAATTTTTGATTGTTGAAACTAATGCTTCAACACTTTCATTATTATGTGCTCCGTCAATAATAATAAGAGGTTTTTCTTTAACTTGCTCAATACGTCCTGTCCAACAAACACTTTCAATAGCATCAATCATTTTATTAAAATCTAATTCAATAATATTTTCTTCGTTCAACTCTATTAAAGCTGTAATAGCTAATGAAGCATTTTCTTTTTGATGATCACCTATCATATCTAAGATGATTGTTTCTAACTCATAATCTTTATATCTATAAGTAAATTCATCATCTTCAGATACAATAATGATTTCTCTATCTAGTTCAATTGGCTTTGCATTCTGATTTTCCGCTAAATCTCTAATGTATTTTAAAGCTTCCTCATTTTTGACTGCATAGATGACGGGTACATTAGGTTTTATGATAGCACCTTTATCTTTTGCGATATCTAAATACGTACTTCCTAAAATATCAGTATGATCTAATCCTATACTTGTCAAAATTGAAAGAATAGGAGTAAACACATTAGTTGAATCATTTTTAATTCCTAGTCCCGCTTCTACAATAACAAAATCTACAGGATGTATCTCTCCAAAATATAAAAACATCATTGTTGTTATAATTTCAAATTCTGTTGCAGAACCGAGTTCGGTTTCTTGTTCTAACGCTTCACTTACTGGTTTAACTCGCTTTACTAATTCAACTATTTCGTCATTTGAGATCGGATAACCATTTAAACTAATTCGTTCATTAAACGTTTCAATAAAAGGAGAAGTAAATGTTCCAACTTCATATCCATTCTCAACTAATGCAGCTCTTAAATAAGCTACTGTAGAACCTTTACCATTTGTTCCACCCACATGAATACCGCGAATATTTAATTGAGGATTATTTAAGTGGTTAAGCATCCATTCCATTCTTTTAACACCAGGTTTAATACCAAACTTAGTGCGCTCATGTATCCAATATAAGCTATCTAGGTAATTCATTGACAATTCTCCTATGCTTTTAATTGTTCAATTCTGTTTTTAACACCATTATATTTTTCTTGATATTTTTGTTGTTTTTCGCGCTCTTCATTTATAATTTTTTCAGGTGCTTTATTAACAAAATTCTCATTTGATAATTTTTTATCAACACGGTCTAATTCTTTTTGAAGTTTGTCTAACTCTTTCTCTAAACGTTCAATTTCTTTATCCATATCAATAAGTCCTTCTAACGGTAAAATGACTTTACCAGCAACTACTACCGCTGTCATCGCTTTTTCAGGAATATCTACATTTGTATCGATGGTTAATTCACTTGGATTACAAAATCTATGAATATAATCCGCATTTTTTTCTAAGATTGTTTTAATTTCTTCATTTTTAGCTTGAATGAGAATAGGGATTGATTTAGAAAGTGGTGTGTTTACTTCTACGCGTGATTGTCTCACAGATTTAATAATTTCAACTAATTGTTCCATTGTCTGTTTACTTTCATCAAACACAAACTCTTCTTTAACTGTCGGCCATGCTGCTTTTACAATTGTTTCTCCTTCATGCGGTAAACTTTGCCAAATTTTTTCAGTTACAAATGGCATAAATGGATGTAGCATTCTCATTATTTGATCAAGTGTATAACTTAGAACAGAACGTGTTGTTTGTTTTTGAGCTTCATCTTCACCATTCATTGGTATTTTACTCATTTCAATATACCAATCACAGAATTCATCCCAAATAAAGTTATATAAAGCACGTCCAACTTCACCAAATTCATATTTTTCACTCAGATTAGTAACGGTCTCTATTGTTTCATTTAGTCGTGTTAAAATCCATTTATCCGCTAAAGATAAATTACCAGATAAATCAATGTCTTCCACTTTAAAGTCTTCTCCAATATTCATCAAGCTAAAGCGAGCACCATTCCAAATTTTATTAATAAAGTTCCATACAGATTCAACTTTTTCGGTAGAATAACGTAAGTCATTACCTGGAGAAGAACCAGTTGCTAAGAAGTAGCGTAAACTATCTGCTCCGTATTTTTCGATGACATCCATTGGATCTACACCATTACCAAGTGATTTACTCATTTTACGACCATCTTCAGCTCTTACTAAACCATGAAGAAGTACATCATTAAATGGTCGTTTACCAGTAAATTCTAATCCTTGGAAAATCATTCTTGCTACCCAGAAGAAGATAATATCATAACCGGTTACAAGAACATTCGTTGGATAGTAACGTTGATAATCTTTTGCTTCTTCATTAGGCCAACCTAAAGTTGAGAATGGCCATAACGCACTTGAGAACCATGTATCTAACACATCTTCATCTTGAGTCCAATTTTCGATATCAGCAGGTGCTTCTTCTCCAACATATACTTCACCTGTTTCATTATGATACCAAGCTGGAATTTGGTGACCCCACCATAATTGTCTAGAAATAGTCCAATCTCTAATTTCTTCCATCCAACGATTAAATGTATTTTCAAAACGTGGTGGATAAAAATCAATTCGATTATCTGTTTTTTGATTATCTAGTGCTTGTTGCGCAAGTGGTTTCATTTTTACAAACCATTGTGTAGATAAATAAGGTTCTACTACTGCACCAGAACGTTCTGAATGACCTACAGAATGCATATGTTCTTCAATTTTAATCACTAAATCTTGAGCTTTTAAATCTTCTACTAATTTTTTACGACATTCGAAACGGTCTAAACCAGCATACTGAGATGCATTGTCATTCATTTTTCCATTTTCATCCATTACGATAATGTTTTCTAAATGATGTCTCTGACCAATTTCAAAGTCATTAGGATCATGTGCAGGTGTAACTTTCATAGCCCCACTACCAAATTCAATATCAACATACTTATCTGCTAAAATTGGTAATTCTCTACCTATAATTGGTAAAATCACTTTTTTTCCTATAACATCTTTATAACGTTCATCATTTGGATTAACGACTATAGCAGTATCCCCTAGCATTGTTTCAGGACGAGTTGTGGCAATTTCAATATATCCATTACCATCAGCATAAGGATATTTAAAATGATAAAAATGACCTTGCACATCTTCATGAATCACTTCTATATCTGACAATGCTGTACGTGCGACTGGATCCCAATTTATAATTCGCTCTCCACGATAAATAATTCCTTTATTATATAAATCAACAAATACTTTTCTAACCGCTTTACTTAAGCCGTCATCAAGAGTAAAACGTTCTCTACTATAATCAAGACCTAAGCCTAATTTAGCCCATTGTTTACGAATAAAAGATGCATATTCTTCTTTCCAAGACCAAGCATGTTCTAAAAATTTTTCACGTCCTATATCATGACGAGAAATACCTTGTTCTTTTAATTTAGCATCTACTTTAGCTTGTGTTGCAATACCCGCATGATCCATACCAGGTAAATAAAGCGTATCGTATCCTTGCATACGTTTCATTCGAGTAATAATATCTTGTAATGTTGTATCCCAAGCATGTCCTAAATGTAATTTACCAGTCACATTCGGCGGCGGAATAACAATTGTATATGCTTCTCTAGATTCATCTTCTAGAGGTTTAAAGTATTCATTTTTTACCCATTCTTCATAACGCCCCGCTTCAACTTCACGAGGATTATACTTTGATTCCATTTTCATTGAAATAACCTCCTAAAATAAAAAAGCATCCTTCCTAATATATAGGACGGATGCTCCGTGGTACCACCTAAATTCAAGACGATACCTCCATATCTTCTTGCACTTATTTATGATTAACGCTCATACACGCTTCTATCTACTATTATATGTGTATTCAATAAAAGAACTTGTGGGCTACCTTCAGTTTGATCATTATACATATTTACACCGTCCATATGCTCTCTTTGATAAGTATCAAACGTACTCTTCCCAAAAAATATATTTAATTACTAATTAATAGTATAATAGAAAACAATGATAAGTCAATCTTTTGGAGGAATATTTATGAACGCATGTGCCTTTGGAACTACAGACCCTATTTATTTAGATTATCATAATAAAGTATGGGGACAACCAGATTTTAATAGTCTTTCACTTTTCAAATTACTTGCACTTGAATCTCAACATGCTGGTTTATCTTGGTTAACTATATTAAAAAAGAAAGAGGCTTATGAAAAAGCATTTCATCAATTTGATCCTATAAAAATTTCTAAAATGACAGAGAAAGATATTAATGCTTTAATGACCTTTCCAAATATCGTACATAATAGAAAGAAATTAGAAGCCATAGTATCTCAAGCTAAGGGTTATTTACAAATTGAAAAAGAATATGGTAGCTTCAGTAAGTTTTTATGGTCATATGTTGATGGACATCCTATTGACTTGCACTATAAAACTCCCTCAGAACGTATTACAGTTGATGAAAGAGCAAAACAACTTTCAAAAGATTTAAAAGCTTATGGTTTTAAATTTTTAGGACCTGTGACTGTATTCTCGTTTATGGAAGCGGCTGGTCTATATGATGCTCACTTAGAAGGATGTCCTTCAAAACCTAATCATTAAATATTAAAAGGAGTAGAACAGATTATTTTGAATTCGTAGTTCTACTCCTTATGATTGATTATCACTTTTTTTTCGTTTTAAAAAGTAATTAATTATTGGTGCTACTAAAAATAATATAAAAAATATCCTAAAGATATGAAAACTTGATATCTTAGCAACATCTGCACCAGTAGCTATGGCAACTAGTACAATTTGACTCATACCTCCAGGAGCTCCACCTAAAAATAATTCGTTTAATGAATTATGAGTAAACAAATGAACAATAAAGACCATCAAAAATGATCCTAAAATTAAACTTATATTTTGATACATAATTGCTATAGCAATGCGACCTTTTAAATCACCTAATAAATGTGCAATTTGTAAACCAATTCTAATCATATAAATCACTTGTGCAAAAGCAAGAATATAATTATCTAAAGTAAAAGTCAGATGAGTTGATAAATTCCAAACAATTAAAACGACAATTGGAGCGAGTAATTGTTTTGTTGGAAAATTTATTTTTGACATTAAGAAATAAACAAAAGCTATAGCAATCATAATTAAAGCAATTTGGGGCACATTTAAAGCTCTTGTTAATGGTGTAGCTTTATGAATCATCTCTTCACTTGATGATGAATTGCTAAATAAAAAAGAAATAAGTGGTACAAGTACGACTACAAAAATAACCCTAGAAGTTTGGGTTAAACTTACTACTAAGATATTCGCTTTTTTATCTTCTTCAGCCATAATTAACATTTGACTTAAAGCGCCAGGTATTACACTCAAGATAGCAGTTTCAGTATTAACTCTTGCAATTTTTTTGAAAAAATAAGCAATCAATAATGATAACGTGATGAGTAAAACAGTCACCGTCACAATGGTTAACCACTCATTTTTGATATCGTTAATGACTTGTGACGTAAACGTAGATCCTATTTGTACTCCAAGTAATATTAAGCCAATCTGACTAATCCAAAAAGGCCATTTAATATTTAGTTTTAGTACTTTAACCACAATAATTGAGGCTATAATGGGCCCAAACATAAAGGGTAAAAGCATATGAGATAATTTTAATATTAAACTCATGATTATCGCTATTATTAATAATATAATATTATTTAGCCAAATTCGCCTCAAAAATCATCACTTCTTTCTAGATTAAAAGCATTTAAATTAAAAAAAGTGGAACGATGATATTATCTCATCTTTGTTCCACTTTTATTATATTAACTTTTAAATATTAAACAATTCTACTTAATGCATTATCAAAAGCATGAATCGTTTTTTCAATATCTTCTTTGGTATGTGCGGTAGATAAGAATGTTCCTTCAAACTGGGAAGGTGGTAAAAATATACCTTCTTTAGCCATTTCTCTATACATATTACTAAATAGCTCTAAATCACTTTGATTCGCTTCTTCAAAGTTGGTTACAGGTCCTTTATTTAAGAAATAACCAATCATAGAACCAGCTCTATTTACTGTAATAGGAACATTGTGTTTAGCAAATACTTCTTTAAGTCCTTTTTCTAATATATCGCCTAATTTTTGGAAATGCTCATATGATTCAGGCGTTAATTGACTTAGTGTTTCATAACCACTTGTCATTGCTAAAGGATTACCAGATAGAGTTCCCGCTTGATAAATATTACCTACTGGAGCAATTTTATCCATAATTTCTTTTTTGCCTCCAAAAGCACCTACAGGTAAGCCACCGCCAATCACTTTTCCTAGGCATGTGATATCTGGTGTCACACCAAAATAACCTTGAGCACAGTTATACCCTACACGGAAACCTGTCATGACTTCATCAAAGATAAGTAAAGAACCATATTCTTTAGTGACTTCCCTTAATCCTTCTAAGAAACCTTTTTTAGGGGGTACAACACCCATATTTCCTGCAACTGGTTCTACTATCACACCAGCAATATCATCTCCATAATTTTCAAATGCTACTTTAATCGCATCTAAATCATTATAAGGTACTGTAATTGTGTTTTTAGCTGTGCCTTCAGGTACTCCTGGTGAATCTGGAAGACCTAAAGTTGCTACACCTGAACCTGCTTTGATAAGCAATGAATCGCTATGTCCGTGATAGCATCCTTCAAACTTAACAATTTTATTTCTACCAGTGTAACCTCTAGCCAGTCTTAATGCCGCTAAAGTAGCTTCAGTACCTGAAGAAACCATTCTTACTTTTTCAATTGAAGGCACTCTTTCAATAACAAGTTCAGCTAATTTATTTTCTTCTAGTGTTGAAGCACCAAAACTAGTGCCTTTATCTACAGCATCATGTAATTTACTAATGACTTGTTTATTTTTATGACCTAAAATTAATGGTCCCCAACTTAATACATAATCAATGTATTCATTGCCATCTATATCATAAATCTTCGAACCTTCACCATGATCCATAAAAATTGCTGGTGTATCTACTGATTTAAATGCTCTTACAGGGCTATTGACACCACCAGGCATAAGTGTTTCAGCAATGCGCATTGCTTCTTGTGATTTTTCATAAGTCATTAACTTGTTCCTCCTTAACCATTATTTATCTAAGTAACGACAAATATCTTTCGCGAAATAAGTAATAATCATATCTGCGCCCGCACGTTTCATTGATACCATTTGTTCCATAACCACACGTTCTTCATCTATCCAACCACTTTGAGATGCTGCTTTAGTCATAGCATATTCACCACTAACATTATAAGCAATAACAGGAATATTAGTGTTATTTTTTACATCTCTAACAATATCTAAATAACTTAAAGCTGGTTTGACAATCATCATGTCTGCGCCTTCTTTTAAGTCACTTTCTAATTCTCTTAGTGCTTCTAAACGATTAGCTGGATCCATTTGATACGTTTTTCTATCTCCAAATGAAGGAGCTGAATCTGCAGCATCTCTAAATGGTCCAAAGAAACTAGAAGCATATTTAATGCCATAGCTCATAATTGGAATATTATAATAACCAGCTTCATCTAAACCTTGTCGAATTTCGGTAACAAAACCATCCATCATATTACTTGGAGCAATAATGTCAGCGCCAGCTTCGACTTGAGAAATTGCTGTTTTAACTAATAATGGTAAAGATTTGTCATTATCAACATCATGCGTATGATCATCAATGATACCGCAATGACCATGATCCGTATATTCACATAAACAAGTATCAGCAACGATTAATAAATCTTTATGAAGTTTTTTTGCTCTACGTGTTGCCTCTTGAACAATGCCATTATGATCGTATGCACCAGAACCCACATCATCTTTTTCATTAGGTACGCCAAAGAACATAATCGCTCTAATACCTAAATCATATGCTTCATTAATTTCATCATCTAATAGATTTAAACTTATTTGATATACACCAGGTAACGATTTAATTTCGCTTCTAACATTATCTTTTTCTACTACAAAAATTGGATAAATTAAATCTTCTTTTCTAACATGATTTTCTCTTACTAAACTTCTCATTGTAGCTGAAGAGCGTAATCTTCTATGTCTATCGAATTTCATTATTTATTCCTACTTTCTAAAAATGTGTTTATTAATGCTTCAGAAGTTTGTTTATCTGCAATATAAGGTTCATAACCATAGGCTCTAATGCTATTTGCAGTTTGTTGACCTATAGCATAGTAATTTTTAAAATGCTTAGGAAATGCCTCACTAAAATAATAACGCACTGCAGATGAACTTGAAAATGTTAATGCTTCAACTTGATTATGTTGAATTAGATTGATAACTTCAATAATATTCTCTCTATCCGCTATAGGTGTATACAAGTCAATTTTCACAACATTATTATGTTCAGCGAGAGTTTGTTGTAATTTTGGTCTTGCCTGTGCACTGCTCGGAATTAAAATAGAAGATTTTTCTAGATTTAATCCTTCTAATAAACCTTCTTGAGAATAATCGTTAGGTATAAAATCTATATTTATACCTAATTGTTTACATAACTGCGCAGTTTTAGCGCCTACTACTGCAATATGTTTTACATTCACGTACTCTAAATATTTATAAAATAAATGTACGGCATTTTTTGAAGAAAAAATAAGCCAGTCATAATTATCATGCAAGAGTTGAGTATCAAATTCAAGTGATTGAATTTTAATAAATGGCTTATGAATGACTTCTACCATATCACTCTGGACTTTACTCGTTTGCGTCATAACTATCACTGGTTTCATCTAACTGTAACACCTCTACTAAGATTTAGTATTAATGTGATGCTTCTTCGTTTAATTTTCTTATAATTTCATACGCACCTTGTTCTTTAAGTATCTCACTTACTCTGTTCCCTAATTTTACAGGGTCAGTTCCTACTTCAGTATGTTCATAACGTTCCTTACCATCTGGTGTCATGATTAAGCCTGTAAACTCAATTTCATTGTTATTGTTATAATTCGCATATCCACCAATTGGAACTTGACAACTTCCATCCATTGAAGCTAAAAATGTTCGTTCGGCCGTTACACAATTTGCAACTTCATTATTGTGAACTTTTTGAAGTAACTCGAGAAGTTCAATATCGTTACTACGGCACTCAATGCCAAGAGCACCTTGACCGATTGCAGGTAGTAATGTGTCTTTATCTAAATAAGTTGTTACTACGTCATCAGACCAACCCATACGTTTGAGTCCTGCTGCTGCTAAAATAATCGCATCATAATCTTCTGTTTCTAATTTATTTAAACGTGTATCAATATTACCACGAATCCATTTAATTTTTAGATGAGGATATTTAGATAATATTTGTGCACCTCTTCTTAATGAACTTGTACCAACTATACTATTCTTAGGAAGTTCTTCTAATGGTACGTGATTTTTGGCAATATAGGCATCAAATGGTATTTCTCTATCAGGAATACAACCTAATGTTAAACCTTCTGGAATAATACTAGGAACATCTTTTAATGAGTGTATTGCCATATCGATATCGTTGTTAAATAGTTCATTTTGAATCTCTTTAACAAATAGGCCTTTTCCTCCAACCTTAGATAGTTGTTGATTCACAATTCGATCTCCCTTTGTGACAATCTCTTTAATTTCGATTTCTAAAGATGGATCAATGGCTTTTAATTTATCAATGAATTGTTTACTTTGTGTTAAAGCAAGTTTACTTCTACGTGAACCCACAACTAATTTACGCATAAACAAGGCCTCCTACATAAGTTTTCTTTTAATTAAAATGAGTAGTGAAGAATAAATTCACCATACATAGGCAAAATATCATAATATTAAAATAAATTAAATTAATTGAGATGATTTTCTTTTTTAAATACATAACGATATATACTGTATAAAGAAGCGTAATAATGACAGACAACATAACCTTCGGATCTTTAAATATTGCTATACCAACCGCATAGATTCCCCATTGAGCAATTAAAATTACACTCAATATTAATATTACTAAACCGCCCAAAGTTGAAAAAAATATAATTTTTTCAAGAGTTGCTACACTGCCAATTCTAAAATATTTCTGATTAAAGTTTTTTTCTTTAAGGTTTTTATATTGAATGATATATAGCAATGCATTTACAAATGCAAGTGCAAAAAAAGCATAACTCAATACTGCAAGCCCTACATGTACAAGTAATAATTCATTTATAACTTGTACTTTTTGTATACTGTTTGTATAGTGTTCAGGTCTAAATGTATTCATCGTTAATAAGATAAATCCAATTACATTCAAAAAAAACACAGAAAAACTTAGAACTTTAATAATATTTAAAACTAAAGAAATAGAAATAATCATCCATGACAAGAAGAAAAAAACATCAAATATGGAATTAAACAATACATCACTATGCGAAGTAATATACATAGACAAAGAGATTGTTTGTAAAAACCAAACAATCCCTAAGGCATAAATTCCAAGTACTCTAATCTTATGACTCTTCCGAACAAAGTCTATAAAATAACAAAGAATGCTAATTAAATATACAATTAATATAATTTCATGAAATCTAATAAATAGCGTTTCTTGCATATTATCACCATTTTAATATGCTTATTCAAAACTAAAGATATGTCGTACTGAAAGTTCCTTTTCTTTTTTACGTTCTTTCACTGCTTTATAAGGATCTTCGGCTTCAATATCAAATATATTTTGAAATAGCTCTAATTTTTCATTACTTTTTTTATCGTTACTCAATTCCTTAGCCTGTTTAATTGGATCTTTCAACATTTGATTAATAATACTTTTAGTATGTTTAGAAATGACTGTTCGTTCTCGTTCAGATAGATTCGGTAATTTTCTATCGATACTATCCATTGTTTCAGCTTGAATAGTCATTGCTTTTTCACGTAAAGCTCTTATTACAGGAACTACACCCAACATATTTACCCAATCATTATGTGCTTTAATTTCAGCAGGAATTTCATTAGAAATAGCTTCAGCCGCCATTTGTCGTTCTTTTAAATTAGCATCAACTAAACCTTTTAAATCATCTACATCATAATTAAATACGTCATCACTTAAATTATGACATGGTTCAATATCTCGTGGTACTGCAATGTCTAATAATAATAATTTAGATTTTCTATATGATAGTGCCTGATTAATCATACTTTTAGTAATAATATAATCTGGTGAACTAGTAGAACTAATAACAATATCAGTTGAAATTAATAAACTAGGTAAAGATTCTAGCTTATCATAACTAACTTGATGTTTTTCAGCTAAAATTCTAGCTTTACTTTCTGTTCGATTTACAATTGTAATATGATTAATGCCTGAGCCGAGTAAATTTAATAACGACAATTCACTCATTTCACCTGCACCAATAATAACAGCATGTTTATTTTTTAATTTACCTAATACTTTTTTTGATAATTCCACAGCAGCATATGAAACACTTACAGCATTATCTGCGATATCTGTTTCATTATGTGCTTTTTTAGCAAAAGTAATTGCTTGTTTAAATAGATGATTAAAGATAGTTCCAGTTGTTTTTAAATCTTGCGCTAAGAAAAATGCATCACGCATTTGGCCTAAAATTTGTGTTTCTCCTAACACAATTGAATCTAAACCTGAAGTTACACGCAATAGATGTTCTACTGCTTCGTCCCCCACTTTAACTTCAGACATTGCTTTAATATCATCTACTTCAAATCCAAATGAACGAGCTAAAAATCGTTGAATATAATATCGTCCTGTATGAATTTGATCCACTACAGCATATACTTCTGTACGATTACATGTCGATAATATTACATTTTCTAAAATTGCTTTAGTTTCGAATAAATCTTCATTGGCTAATCGTAAGGCATCATCTCTAAAAGCAACTTGCTCTCTTAAAGCTACATCAGCAGTAAGATGATTTATGCTAATAGCAATAAAATGCATTTATAACGCCCTCCATATACTAACAATATCGTTAGTATAACACATTTTAGAATGAATTTAAGTTTGATGCTCAAATAAATTAGAAACATTCTAATGTGAAGTCAAAATTTCGTCACTTAATTACAAGATATTTCTTTTAATTTATATAATTAGCAATAATATCCCAAATGTATTGCTGTTTAGAATTTTGAATAGAAGAGTAACTTATAATTGTATCGTTTGGATCTAAATCTAATTTTTGTTTTATATTTTTTATATGTTTTTGAACTTTACCTTTCGCAATTTTATCTTCCTTAGTACAAATGACTAGTGTTGGCAGATCGAAATGTTTTAAATAATTATACATTAATACATCATCTTCGGTAGGATTATGTCGTAAATCTACAAGTTGAATGACTAAACCTAGATTTTCTCGTTTAGTTAAATACTCTTCTATCATTTTCCCAAATTTTTCACGCTGTGATTTACTTACTTTTGCATATCCATATCCAGGAACATCAACAAAAATAAGTTGTTCATCAATATTATAGAAGTTTAGAGTTTGCGTTTTTCCAGGCTGTTGTGAAGTACGAGCCATATTTTTTCTACCAATCATACTATTAATAAAAGAGGACTTACCCACATTAGAACGTCCACTTAAAGCGATTTCAGTTAAATTGGTTTCAGGATATTGTTCTTCTTTCACTGCACTAATCATTAATTCTATATTATTTGGGTTAATATTCATATTCAAACACCTCTTCATTATTATAGCTGCTTTATTATAATATAAATGTTTAAAAATCTAAAATTTTAAAAAAATGATATGTATAAAAATAAGGAAGCAGTTTCGAACTCAAATGAATTCTATCACCACTTCCTTATTATATGGTTGATAATTAAGCTGAAGTTTTAGTACCGTTCAATAAATTACCTTCTGAATCATACATTTCAGGCTCGATTTCCTCATTAATTGTTTGAGCAGTTACTACAACTTTAGCAACATCACTTGTTGAAGGTACATCATACATAATATCAATTAAAGATTCTTCTATAATTGATCGTAATCCACGTGCTCCAGTTTTTCGTTCAATTGCTTTTTCACTGACTGCTGCCAAAGCTTCTTCAGTAAATTCTAATTCAACGTTATCAAGGGCTAACATTTTTGTATATTGCTTAACTAACGCGTTTTTAGGTTGCGTTAAAATATTTTTAAGCGCTTCAACATCTAATGTTTCTAAATTAGCAACTATTGGTACACGTCCAATAAATTCTGGAATTAAACCATATGCTTGTAAATCTTCAGGACGAATTTGTGCTAATAAAGCTTCTTCATCATACTTATCTGCTTCATTGCTAGCAAAACCGATAACTTTTTCACCTAAACGGCGTTTAATGACTTCATCAATACCATCAAACGCACCACCTAATATAAATAGAATATTAGTTGTGTCAATTTGAATCAATTCTTGGTTAGGATGTTTACGGCCACCTTGAGGTGGTACACTTGCTGTTGTACCTTCTAAGATTTTAAGTAATGCTTGTTGTACACCTTCACCAGAAACATCACGCGTAATTGATGTATTTTCAGATTTTCTAGCAATTTTATCAATTTCATCTACATAAATAATTCCTTTTTCTGCTTTATCAATGTCAAAATCAGCAGCTTGAATCAAACGTAATAAAATATTTTCAACATCATCACCAACATAACCTGCTTCAGTTAAACTTGTTGCATCTGCAATAGCAAATGGTACATTCAATGTTTTAGCAAGTGTTTGTGCAAGTAAAGTTTTACCGCTACCCGTTGGTCCAATTAAGGCGATATTACTTTTTTGTAACTCAACATCATCTTCATTTGGACCCAATTGTTGAATACGTTTGTAATGATTGTAAACTGCCACTGCTAAAGATTTTTTAGCTTTTTCTTGGCCAATAACATATTCATTTAAATGGTCCATAATTTCTTTAGGCGTCGGTAATTCAGTAAATTCTTCTGAAGTAGCTTGAGCTAATTCTTCTTCAACAATTTCAGAACATAGTTCGATACATTCATTACAAATGTATACACCACTACCTGCTACTAATTTTTTAACTTGATCTTGGTCCTTACCACAGAAAGAACATTTTAAATTTTCTTCATCTTCATTAAATTTAAACATTCATTTACACCTCTATCCTTAAACGACTATACTAGATAGCATTCTACAATGCAAATTGATAGTTAACAACTAAAATGCTTAAAACATATAGTAGCAGATACATATAATGATGCACCTGCTACTTATTTTTAAACTTTATATCAATTTAAAAGTTTATTATTTGTCTTCTTTTTTATCTTCTTTAGCTGAATCAACATATTTAGCATTGTCTCTTAATAAGTCAATTACTTTTTGAATACGTACATCATTTTTAATGATATCAGTATTACCAAGAGTTTGTTTAATATCTTCTACTGAGATATTAAATTGACTGCTCATTTTTTCTAATTCTTTATCAATATCTTCATCTGTGACTTTGATATTTTCTTCATCTGCAATTGCTGATAATGTTAAGTTTGTTTTAACACGTTGCTCTGCATCATCTTTCATTTGTTCTCTTAATTGAGATTCATCTTGACCAGAAATTTGGAAGTAAGTTTGTAAGTCTAAACCTTGTTGTTGGATTCTTTGACCAAATTCTTGAACCATACGATCTAATTCAGTGTCAATCATAGCTTGTGGAATATCAATTGTTGTATTTTCAGTTGCTTTATTAATTGCTTCTTCTTTTTCCACATTTTCAGCATCTTGTGCTTTTTGTTCTGATAAACGTTTGCGTAAGTTTTCTTTATACTCATCTACTGAATTAGCATCTGAATCTAATTCATTTGCAATTTCATCAGTTAATTCGGGTACTTCTTTGTATTTAATTTCATTTACTTTAGTTTTGAATGTAGCTTCTTTACCAGCTAATTCTTCAGCGTGATATTCTTCTGGGAATGTTACAACAACGTCTTTTTCTTCTCCAGTTTTAACGCCTACTAATTGATCTTCAAATCCTGGAATAAATGAACCTGAACCGATTTCTAAATCATAACCATCAGCTTGGCCACCTTCAAATTGTTCGCCATCTACATAACCATCAAAGTCAATATTCACAGTGTCTCCTTCTTCAACTGCACCATCTTCTTTAACAACCATATCAGCTAAATGACCTAAACTATGATCAATTTCATCTTGTAAATCTTGATCAGTTAATTCAGAATCTTGTTTTTCAATTTCAAGACCTTTATAATCTCCTAATTTAACTTCAGGTTCAACAGTCACTGTTGCTTCAAATTCGAAATCTTTACCTTTTTCAATTTGAGTTACATTAATTTCAGGTTGAGCGACTGGATTGATTTTAGTTTCTTCAATGGCTTCACCATAAGCTTCAGGTAAAAGAATATCTACTGCATCTTGATATAATGCTTCAACGCCAAAACGTTGTTCGAAAATTGGACGAGGCACTTTACCTTTACGGAAACCAGGCACGTTAATTTGTTTAACCACTTTTTTAAATGCTTGATCTAATGCTTTATTTACTTTTTCTGCTGGAACAGTAACTTTTAATAAACCTTCGTTACCTTCTTTTTTTTCCCAAGTTGCTGTCATGTATAAATACCTCCATGCTTACATTTTTAATTTTTTCAACTTCCCTATTATATCATAGGTCTAATATGGACACAAACAATGTTTTATAGGGGATTTTAAATAGTAATTCAACTTTACAGAATCATTTAAGTAAACTAAAATGATTTGCTCACATTTAATTATCTAACTGATAAATTAATGTTAATAATTCTTGATTTGCTTCACTTACTTCTATACCAATCATTGACTTAAAATAAACATCATAAGCTATTATCCAATCTTCTTCATTAAAAAGTGAAAATATATCAAGTGGATATAGTTTTATTGAATGATTATTCATCACATACTGAGCTTCATTTTGTATATTCAAAGCTCCATTTTCTAATCTATCGAGAACTTGGGGAATAACAGTAGTTTTCATATCTGTGTGTTCTAAACCTTTTAATGTTGTAGGGAGGATGTTGACTTCATAACCATACTTCTCAATTTTTATTTCACTATCATAATTTGAAAAACGTAAATACTCAAGCATGAGACTTTTTAAATTATAAGATTCTACTTGATTAGACAATAAAAAAGCAACCGTCTTTCTGAATTCATAATGTCCGTTATCAATGAGTTTAATCATTAATTTAGTTTGACGATTTAAATCTAAACTAGTAAATTCTGATAATAATTGACTAGAAAGTTTCTTGTCTTCATCTAATTTAGATTGGGCATATTCTTTTAATGGAAAGAGTGCCATTCTAGTTTTATGTTCTTTCACTTCGTTAATGATTTGATTAATGACTTCAACTGCTTCATAATTCTGATTTAAACCTATTAATGCTTTAATATAGAAAATAATTAGTTCGTCGTAATGAGGTATACCTTTTTTTAAGAAAATAATTGCTTCTTCTCTTAATTCTAAATATAACCCTAATTCATTTAACATGTCACATTTAATCAAAGATAATTGATTATCTAACTCGAATGAGGCTTCATATATATCAAACAATTGATACATTTCTTTATATTTATTTTGTTGTTGTGCATTTAAAATATTATGATATAATTTTTGCTTTGATTGAGGAAAAGGGATAATATCAGACATATTGAGCCCCCTTTATTTTAAATCTTTTAAAATTAACGCACTCCATGATTCAAAATGATTTAAATCATTTATTTCATCTTGTGATACCCAATTAATTTTTAAAGTGTCAGTTTCTCTAACTTCTACATCACTAGATTTCACCTTAATTTTGAAAACAACACCTATATGAACTTTACCTACTGCATTAGTATCATCATTAATAAAACCAATATATTCCATATTTTGAGATCTATCTTCAGATAATCCTACTTCTTCATTAAGTTCTCTTTGTGCATTCACTCTTAAAACTTCATTAATTGAATCGGCACCAACAACATTATTCATATGTCCACCAACACCCACTGAAGACTGTCCGTGTAAGCGTTCTTCTCCGCCACCACTTAAACGTTGATATACTAAGATTTCATCATTTTCATTCTCTAAAAGACAATATGAAATAAGTTGTTTATAAGATGGATCTTCTTCCATATCTCCACGTCTTTTTACTTCATAGTTTTTAAACGTATTAAATATTTCTTCACCTTGAACATCGTTTTTCGATAAGAATCCATTAAATGCATTTTTTTCATTATCAAATAATAATTCTCTTGATACGACGATGATTTGTTCATCAAATTTAGACATAGTTAACTCCTTGAAATTAATATTATTTTTTAATAGTTTAACAAACCAATGATTTAAATCACAATGATATTTAACTGGTTCGTTTACTTATCATAATTCTATTAAAGAATATTTGATGAATAAAAGTAAATAAAAAAGCCAATAAGGTTTTATAGTTACCTTATTGGCTTTTAAATATGAATTATTTTAAAGCATCTTTAGCTTTTGATACTAATTCACCGAAAGCTTTATCGTCTGAAATAGCAATTTCAGAAAGCATTTTACGGTTAATGTTAATGTCAGCCTTTTTCAAACCGTTCATTAAACGAGAATAGCTGATGTCATGTTGACGTGCAGCTGCATTAATACGTGTAATCCATAATTTACGGAAATCACGTTTACGTTGACGACGGTCACGGAATGCGTATTGACCTGATTTCATCACTTGTTGTTTTGCTACTTTATATAATGTATGTTTTGAACCGAAGTAACCTTTAGCTAATTTAATCGTTTTTTTACGACGTGCTCTTGTTACTGTTCCACCTTTAACTCGTGGCATAATAAATTCCTCCTTAGATGATCTCTATCGTATATATATTCGTTTAAAATCTTATTTTTTGTATGCTAATAATTGTTTAACACGTTTCATATCACTTTTAGAAACTAACTTAGCTTTACGTAATTGACGTTTTTGTTTAGTATTTTTATTTGCGAATAAGTGAGATGTGAAAGCTCTAGAACGTTTTAATTGACCTGAACCAGTTCTTTTAACACGTTTAGCTGCTCCACGGTGAGTTTTCATTTTTGGCATGATTCATTTCCTCCTAATAAAAGTAAATTATTTTTCGTTTATAGGCGCTAACATAATAAACATTTGGCGCCCTTCCATTTTAGGTTTTTGTTCAACAGTGGCAATATCTTTACATTCGTCTGCAAATTTTTCTAAAACACGTTGACCAATTTCTTTGTGTGTAATTGCACGACCTCTGAAACGAATAGAAACTTTACATTTGTCACCTTTAGTTAAGAATTTACGTCCATTTTTCAACTTAGTTTGGAAATCGTGTTCCTCAATAGTTGGACTTAAACGAATTTCTTTAACATTGATAACTTTTTGTTTTTTCTTCATTTCTTTTTCTTTTTTCTGTTGTTCGAATTTATATTTACCATAATCCATAATTCTTGCAACAGGTGGTTTAGCATTTGGTGCAACAACTACTAAATCTAATTCAACTCTTTCAGCCATCTCAAGAGCTTCTCTTTTAGATTTAACACCAATTTGGTCACCATTTTGGCCAATTAAACGTAATTCTTTTGCGCGAATTTTTTCGTTAACTTGCGTTTGATCTTTTGCTATGGTTGACACCTCCCAAAATTTTACGAAATTTTCCCAAGCAAAAAGAGCGGACAATATTTGCCCGCTCTTCACTCATACACGATAATTGTGTGACATGATTAACCTGCCAACAGCTTTTTGCGTCGCTACAGGTGAGAAACGGGTGTTTCTACTTGGTTCGTTTCGTAATCAACGATACTAATCATATCAAGTTTTATTAAGCATGTCAATTGTTTTTTAAAATTAGTGATGTTTTACTTCATTCATTGAGACATCTTGGCTTAAATCAACTTCTTCAAGAGGTATTTTTTTAGTTTTATATCTTAATTTATGATAAATAAAGAATACTAAAAATACTGGAATACCCATATACGTAATAATAAATCGATTAAGATCAAAGTGCCCTGTTTTAATGAAATCTACATCTTGTCCAACAATCACAATCACACACAATATACCTGCAAATATTGGACCGAATGGGAACCATTTCGCTTTATATTTCAATTCTGATTTACGATGATGCTGAACATTAAATGCTCGTCTAAAGCGATAATGACTTACTGCAATACCTACCCAAGCAATAAACCCTGTCATACCACTGGCAGCTACAATATATTCATAAGCATTTCCGCTTAATTTTTGTACTAAGAAAATAACGACTACAAGTACACCAGTAGCAATCAATGATAAATATGGCACGCCATGTTTATTCGTTTTACCAAATGAAGCGAAAGCTAATTTATCTTTACTCATTGAATATAACATACGTGTTGATGCATACATCCCTGAATTACCAGCTGATAATACTGAGGTTAAAATAACTGCATTCATAAATGAAGCAGCGAATGCTAACCCTGCATTTTTAAAGACAAGCGTAAATGGAGATGTTGCAACATCGTTATCTCCACCCATTAATGCATTACTATTGTAAGGAATTAACATACCAATAACAAAGATGGCTAAAATGTAAAATAATAATATTCTCCAGAAAACTTGTTTAATTGCTTTTGGAACAGCACGTTCTGGATTCTCAGATTCTCCAGCAGTAATGCCTATTAATTCAGTACCTTGGAAGGAGAAACCAGCAACTAAGAATACACCTAGAATTGAAAGTAAACTACCGCCAAGATTTCCACCTAGGATTGGCCCATCACCTTTAGTAAATGTCTCAAATCCTACAAAATGTCCACCCATAATTCCTAATATAGTTAAAATACCAATAATTATAAAAATAATTACTGTAATCACTTTTATAAGTGCAAACCAATATTCACTTTCACCATATACTCTGACAGATAAAGAGTTTAATGCGAAAATAATAACTATAAAGATACAACTCCATACCCATGCTGGTATCCCTGCCATAGGTGTCCAATACTGAATGACTTGCGCTGCAATAGTTACATCTGCCGCTACAGTAATTACCCAGTTAAACCAATAGTTCCAGCCTAATGCGAATCCTAATGATGGATCTACAAATCGTGTTGCATAGGTACTAAATGAACCCGAAACAGGTAAATACGTAGCCATTTCTCCTAAAGAAGTCATTAAAAAGAATACCATAGCTCCAATAATTGCATATGCAATAAGCGCACCTAATGCACCGGCATCGTGAATAGCACCACCTGAGGTCATAAACAGGCCTGTACCAATACAGCCTCCCATTGCAATCATGGAGATGTGACGATCTTTTAACCCTCTCTTCATACCACTATCTTGATTTTCAACTTTACTCATATAAGCTCCCTTTCTTAATGTAGAGGTTAGCTAAGTATTTATTTGTTATGTGAAGATAATTAACATATTTAATTTTTATAAATGATATGTAAATCAAATTACAAATTAAAAAATAGGTACATACCGTTAAGATATGCACCCATTACTTAATCTATATCGGTAGCACATCACAAACTGTGACAGTACAGTTTCTATTCGATAACTGTCCCAACAAATCATAAGTATGGTTATCATTTGTTTCGGCATCTTTACCTTTCATACTTTCAACATACGTTCCATATCAACTTCTGAAGTATTACTTTTTAAAGATGCAACCTCTAACTCATTTTTATTTAACTACTTTGTAATATACATTAAGAATATTATTTTATCAAGACTATCTACGTTTTTTTAGACGAATTTCATCTACTAAGTTCCAGATAAATTCATCTCTTTCTATTGTTTCTTGATCTTGTGAGCCATACTTACGAACATTTACTTCGTTGTTTTCAACTTCTTTATCTCCTACTACAATTTGATAAGGAATTTTTTGCATTTGTGCCTCTCGAATTTTATAGCCCATTTTTTCGTTACGATCATCAATTTCTACACGAACACCTTGAGATTTTAATTCATCTTGTAAATTTCTCGCATAGTCATAATGTAAATCTACATTTACTGGAATAATCTCAACTTGTTTTGGAGCTAACCATGTTGGGAAAGCACCTTTAGTTTCTTCAGTTAAGAAAGCTACAAAACGTTCCATAGTTGAAACTACGCCACGATGAATAACAACAGGGCGGTGATTTTCACCATCACTACCAATATAAGAAAGATCAAATCGTTCAGGTAGTAAGAAATCAAGTTGTGCAGTTGAAAGGGTTTCTTCTTTACCCATTGCAGTTTTAACTTGAACATCTAATTTAGGGCCATAGAATGCTGCTTCTCCAATGGCTTCAACATATGGTAAGCCCATTTCATCTACTGCTTCTTTAAGCATAGACTCAGCTTTATTCCACATGTCATCATCGTCCATATATTTTTCTTTATCTTCAGGATCTCTGTAACTTAATCTGAAAGTGTAATCTTCAAAACCAAAGTCTTCATAGACATCTTGTATCATATGAACAACGCGTTTGAATTCATCTTTAATTTGGTCAGGACGCACAAAGATATGAGAATCATTTAAAGTCATACCTCTTACACGTTGTAAGCCTGATACTGCACCACTTGCTTCATATCTATGCATAGTACCTAATTCAGCAATACGAATTGGTAATTCACGATAAGAATGTGGTTTATTATTATAAACCATCATATGATGTGGACAGTTCATTGGACGTAATACCATTTCTTCAGTTTCATCTAATTTCATTGGTGGGAACATATCATCTCTATAGTGATCCCAATGACCTGAAGTTTTATAAAGTTCAACATTAGCTAAAACTGGAGTATATACATGATCATATCCCATGCTTACTTCCTTATCTACAATATAACGTTCAATTTCACGGCGAATTGTTGCACCATTTGGTAACCATAGTGGAAGACCAGCACCAACAAGTTGATTATTTGTAAATAATTCTAAGTCTTTACCAATACGACGATGATCACGTTCACGACGTTCCTCTAACATTTCTAAATGTGCTTTTAAATCTTTTTTATCAAAGAAAGCAGTACCATATATACGTTGTAACATTTTATTGTCACTATCTCCACGCCAATATGCACCTGCAGTAGAAAGCAGTTTAAATTCTTTAATTTTTGAAGTTGATGGTACATGAACACCACGGCATAAATCTGTAAATTCACCTTGGCTGTATAATGTTACATTCTCATCTTCAGGAATTGCATCAATTAATTCTAATTTATATGGATCATCTTTAAAGAAATCTTTTGCTTCTTCACGAGTAACCACTTTACGTTCAATTTTATAATTTTCGTTAACAATTTGTTTCATTGTTTTTTCGATCTTTTCAAAGTCATCTGATGATACTTTTTCATCCATATCAAAGTCGTAGTAAAAACCACCTTCAATCACTGGACCAACGCCGAATTTAACATCTCCATAAATTCGTTTTAATGCTTGAGCCATTAAATGAGCAGTTGAATGACGTAATACCTCTAGAGCTTCATCACTACCAGGTGTAACAATTTCAATTGCCCCATCTTCTTCAAGTGGACGAGTTAAATCAACGAGTTGATTATTAAATTTTCCTGCTACTGCTTTTTTTCGAAGTCCAGGACTAATTGATTGTGCAATGTCTTCTGTAGTAGTTCCTTTGTCAAATGATTTTGAATTGCCATCTGGAAACTTAATATTAATTTGTTCCATATCGAAACCCTCCATAAATTTTATTCTATGATCGCTGAAGAAAATAAAAAAACTCCTCCCTATAAAAGGGACGAGTTCGTCGCGGTACCACCCTAGTTACCTAGATGTATTCTAGATATCTCTTCATAAGATAACGGTCTTGAGCCGGATACTGATTACCAGCATCTAAATATGAAGGAGTAATAATTTAATATATCAACCAAATTCTCATCAATTATTGGTTTGCTGTATGATAGAGATTAAATTACCATATCTTCATTTATTTCAACGATTTAGATTTATCTTTATTATACATCACACATTGTAAATTTCAATTATTTCGTAAATTTTTCCCATCTAAATAAAATTCATTTGCTAAACTTTTGATACGTTCGATAATTCGAGCAGCTTTCGTTATTTCTGCTCCTTTATTTGAAATAGATAAATGATGTTCTAATTCTTCCAAATTTAGATTTGAACTAAAGAATGTTGGTAATTCATGAACCATACGATAATGTAATAAGGGACCTATCACCTCATCCCTTACCCAAGTTGTGACATCCTCAGCTCCGATATCATCTAACATTAATATATTTGCTTCTCGTATACGCTCTAACTTTTCATTATAACTTCCATCTTTAAAACCACCTTTGAGTATACGAATGTATTCAGGTAAATATACTATTGTAGATGGCACATGTTTTGACTTAAGCTGGTTTGCGATCGCTCCTAAAATAAAAGATTTACCTGTTCCAAATGGGCCATGTATATAAAGACCCTTAACGCGTTCACCGTTAACTAACTTTTTACAAATATCGTTAACTTCCATCGCTATTTCAAGTCGACTTCTATCGTTGGTATAGATATCTTTAACTTTTGCATTCAACGTATCTCGTTGCATGTGATGGGCAGTAATGAGTTGTGAACTTAAACGTTCTTCATCGTATTTAATTTTGCAAGGACATAATCGATAACGAACTTTAATACGCTCATTTTCTATATATAATTCTGGAATATGACCTTTAACAAAGTTTGGACAATGTGCATAATCGTGACCATCGTAGTGTTTTTGTTGATCTTTATATTCTTGAAGTACATTTAAATCTTTATCAATCATTTCATTAGTAAGTTCTGACTGGTGTTGATTTAAAAATTGCTTAACATCAGAATCATTAATGACTTGATTTTTTATTTTAGCAATTCTTTTGTTTAAATTATCTTGATTTTTTATAAGTTTACTAAATGATTTCATCTAATCCTCCCAATCTTGTTCTAATTGAGCACGAAACGCTTCTCTATCTTTTTCAAATTGCGCATCATTATTGTTTGGTTTTTCATCTTGTTGATTTTTATTTTTTAACCACTTTGGTGTTTTTTCTATCGATGCAACGTCACGTTGTTTATACTGACGTTTTGTTTTTTTAGTTATACTATCATTGATTTGTTGATTTGTTTTCAGCGCATAATCGTATGCTTGTTGTGCAGTTTTAATACCTAACTTTTTCCAATTTGAAGCGATTTCAAATATATAGGATTTAGGAAGTTTCATTTCATTCTTAAGCATTACAAATTGTAATAAAATATTAATTACACCAAATGACAATTTTTCACGCTCTATTAACTCTTCTACCATTCTTTTTTGTTGTAAAGTTGGTTCTGATTCTGACCAAGACGCTAACATATCGATAGGACTTGTGTCTTCTAATAACTTAAACCAACTATCACTTTCCTTTATATCATCAGTAGTCTCATTTGGACTCTGTGATTGTTCTAAATGATTAGAAGGATTAGCTTTAGTTTGTAACTTAGGAAGCTGTTGTTGATGCTCAATTAAGTAATGAGACCTTGCTTGTTTTCTCATCTCTTCAAATGATAACGTTTGATTTTGTGTGATAGAGTTAAGAATGATTCGTTTCATAGAAGTAGGCGTTAACCCATATAAAGTAGCCAATTGTAAAATTAATTGTTTTGCCTCTTTAGTGATAATTTCTCCACTTATAAAATGATGTTGTAACATATCTCTCAACATATCAAAGTCAAATGATTCATTATCTAAATCTATAGTAGCTGAATGATTTTCCTTTTGAATTGTTGAAGCATCAATAGATATATTTTTATGTGGAACTTTGAATACATCAGTAAATTTGCGCGTTACTTGTTGAAATGCGTTTAAATCTGGTTCATTTTTTTCAAAATACGCTTTTAAATCTTTATATCTTCGATTATCAACTTCATTGTATAGGTATATAGATAACATTGGATCATTAAAAAATTGGTATGCAGTTGGAGGTTGAATCAATTCATATATAAACATAGACTGATTACTATCATGTTTTACAAATGTTTTAATTAACCCAATGCCTTCAAGTAAATCCATATATTCACGGAATTCTAATAAATTTATTTTAAGCTCATTCATAATAGTGTAATGTGTGAGAATAGTATCTTCAACTTCATCGATAAATTGGTTCATGAAATGATATACACCAATAGCTTTAAAGCCAATTAATGGTATGTACAATCGATTTAATATCTCTAATTGTTGATGATTAAAGAAAAAATGTCGATATACTTTAAATCCATCGTGTGGACTTAAACCATACTCATAAGATTTAAAACTCATTTATGAATCACTCCGTTTGTTATCATCCAAAATACCTTGCATCGATGCTAGTAATTGATCCACATCTTTAAACTCTTTATATACTGACGCAAATCGTACATAAGAGACTTGATCTACATGCATGAGCAAATTCATTACATGTTCACCTATATCTCTAGATGAAATTTCTGTATGACCTTTATCGCGTAATTGCCACTCTACTTTATTAGTAATGTCTTCCAATTGTTGATATCTAACTGGTCTTTTTTCACAAGATCTTACAAGGCCATTTAATATTTTTTCTCTTAAAAATTGTTCACGTGTTCCATCTTTTTTGACCACAATAAGTGGACTCACTTCAATATGTTCAAATGTTGTAAATCTTGTCCCACAATTCTCACATTCACGTCTTCTACGTATTGCGTTAGCTTCATCAGCATGTCTTGAATCTACCACACGTGAATGTGTGGCACTACATTTTGGGCATTTCATATCTGTCACCCTCTTGAATAGATTATGCTCCATTATACTATAAAAACGATTTATGACAAAAGAACTCATATGTATTAATAATAAATTGATACAACTTAGCTGTCTAAACCTATATAGAATATAAAAAGAAAGTGAAATAGAATTCAATATAAATTCTTTTTTCACTTTCCTATATATGACTCATTAAAAAATTATTTAATGTTTTTATAATGTTTTAATCTATAAAATCAAGGACATTAGATTAGGCTATCAACTCTAAAATTAACAATCTTTTATTTATTAAAAGCTTAAACTGCAGTCACAGTAGACTTTTCTACTAGTTGTTCACCAATCATTTCAGCTACTTCTACTACTCTATTAGAATAACCCCATTCATTATCATACCAAGCAATCACTTTCACCTTATGATCATCCATTACAATTGTATTCTCAGCATCGATAATAGCTGAATGTGGATTTGTATTAAAATCGACAGACACTAAAGGTGCATGTTCTACTTCTAAAACACCATCTAAATCTGAATGACGAAATGCATTATTAATTTCGTCAACAGTTACCGGTTTTTCTAAATCTACAACCAAATCAACTAAAGAAACATTTTTTGTAGGCACACGTAAAGCTAACCCATGAAGTTTACCTTCTAATTCTGGTAAAACTTCTTTCAATGCTTTTGCTGCTCCAGTAGAAGTTGGAATAATACTTTCATTACATGAACGTGCTCTACGTAAATCTTTATGAGGATTATCAATATTTTTTTGATCATTAGTAATTGCATGAACAGTAGTCATTAATCCATTGACAATACCAAATTGATCATTTAAAACTTTAGCAACTGGTCCTATACAATTTGTCGTACATGAAGCATTACTGAAAATGTCATACTTTTCAACATCTAATTTGTCATCATTTACCCCTTTAACAATCATTTGAACTTCTCCACCTTTAGATGGACCAGTTAGTAATACTTTTTTAGCTCCAGCACGAATATGTCCAACTGCTTTATCACCATGATTAAATTTTCCAGTTGCTTCAATTACGATATCTATATTTAAATCTTTCCATGGTAAATTTTCAGGATTTCTATCTGACACTAACTTAATGTCATGGTTGTCAACACGTATACCATCATCAATTGGTTCTACTTTTTTATCATAACGTCCATGCGTTGTATCATAGTTAATTAGATGTGCAATTGTTTCAGGTGGATAGCTTGCATTAATCGCAACCACATTAAAATTTTCATTATGTAATGCAATTCTTAAAACCATTCTTCCTATTCTACCCATTCCATTAATTGCAATATTTGTTGACATTTAAAGCACCCCTTGTTTTATATGTTATACTTTATAAAATTAGTATAACATAATAGATTTCGATTGAAAGCGTTTACCGAAAATAATGTAATATTTTTTACTTTTACATTTTAAGTTTATATAACTAATATATTTTATTGTATAAATAAAAAGAGTTTAAGACTTAAAATAAAGCCCTAAACTCTTTTTTATATTATTCATGAATGTATCCTTTTTCAATCAATAGTTGTTTAAGAATGGTTTCTAATTCAGATTTACTTCCTAAGTTATCTATAACATGATCAGCCATTCTGCTTTTTTTATCAATTGATATTTGACTATGAACTCTCGCTTTTGCTTGATCCAAGTCTAAATTGTTACGTTTCATTAAACGTTCAATTTGTACACTTTCTGATGTGTAGACGAGCCAAACTTCATCCACAGTATCTTGTAAATCATTCTCAAACAGAAGCGGAATATCCATAATCACATCATATCCCTGTTGTACATAGTGTTGCTTTTCTTGTTCCATAATCGTTCTTACAATAGGATGAATAATTTCATTAAGTTCTAATCGTTTTTCTGGATGATTAAATACTAATTCTCCAATGTATTCTCGATTCATTTCTCCGTCACTTGTGATTGCTTCATCGCCAAACGTTTCTTTTATTCGTTCCAAAGCAGTTGATCCTTTCTCTACTGCTTTTCTTGAAGCTATATCTGCATCGACAATTTTAAATCCATATTCTGATAATAATTTAGAAACTGTTGACTTTCCGGTAGCTATTCCACCTGTTAATCCAATTACTTTAGGCATTTATATCACCGCTCACTTTATTTATTTCTGACAATATGGGCAAAAATGACTGTTTCTAGATGCTATAACCTTTTGTTCAATATCATGGCCACATACTTTACATGTCTTTTGTTTGTATACATTTAAATGTAATTGCATTTGTCCAGTTTTTCCGTCTGCATGACGATAATCTGAAATACTGGTTCCACCATTATCAATACCCTCTTTTAAAACTTCTTGTACATAATAAAAGAGCATTTGTCTTTCTTGATGAGACGTATCTTTTACTTTTCTAGCAGGATGGATACCTGCTCTAAATAACGCTTCACAAGCATAGATATTTCCACATCCTGCTACGATTTTATGATCCAATAACATCTGTTTAATAGGTTTATTGGCTACTTTTTTTTGAGATAAATAGTGATTAAAATGTTGTAACGCTTCTTCGTCAAAAGGCTCAGGCGCTATTTCTAAAAATGAAGGATAATCTTCAAATGAATTTAAATTTCTAATCTCACCAAATCGACGTATATCTGAAAACACTAATTTTTTTCCATTATTTAAATGAAAAATCACGTGCCAATGTTTACGATAGTTGGGAATTGCTATCTCAGATAGGTGATTGACAATGAAAAATCCACCAGCCATACCTAAATGACTAAGTAACACACGTTTACGATTATGCTTTTCAATATGAAAAACAATATATTTACTTCTTCGTTCGACTTTAATTATCTTATAGCCTTCGCAATTCAAACGAAAACCATCTAAATTCATTCCTTTGATAATCGTTTCTTTATTCTGACTTTTACCTTCAATTACTTTTTTAGAAAATGAAATACTTTTAATTGTAGTATTTACAATAAAAGGTTCTATTCCCCTTTTAACATGTTCAACTTCTGGTAATTCTGGCATTATTCATTCCTCTTTCTATTTCGCATCATACCAAGTAGGACCATAATTAGAGTCTACTTTTAATGGAACATCTAGGTCTAATGCATGCTCCATGATATCTTCAACAAATAAACTAAATTCTTCAACTTCAGACTTAGGCACTTCAAATATTAATTCATCGTGTACTTGTAAAAGTAATTTAGCTTTGTAAGACGTATGTTGAACTTGCTTATCAAATTCCACCATAGCAAGTTTAATAATATCTGCTGCACTTCCTTGAATTGGAGTGTTCATTGCTGTTCGCTCCGCAAAACCTCTTAAATTAAAATTACGACTAGTAATGTCAGGAATATAACGTCTACGATGCAATAATGTTTCAACGTAGCCATTTGCTTTAGCATCCTTTACAATGTCACTCATATATTGCTTAACTCCAGGGAAACTTGCTAAATAATCATCAATAAATATTTTTGCCTCTTTACGAGTTATATTTAAGCTTTGACTTAAGCCATAATCACTAATACCATAAACGATTCCAAAATTTACAGCTTTGGCTTGTCTACGCATTAAATCAGTGACTTCCTCCGCTTCAACACCGAATACTTTTCGTGCTGTAGCAGTATGAATATCCTGTCCATGAATAAATGCTTCTTTTAAACTGTCATCTTGTGTAATATGTGCTAAGACACGTAATTCAATTTGAGAATAATCAGCAGATAAAATAACACTGTCTTCAGATGAAGGTTTAAATGCTTTACGTATTTTACGCCCTTCTTCAAGTCGAATCGGTATATTTTGTAAATTAGGATCAACTGAAGATAATCGTCCAGTTTGTGCTAATGTTTGATTAAAACGAGTGTGTATACGCTTATCATTACTAATGACTTTTTGTAAACCTTCCACATAAGTAGATTGTAATTTAGCTAATTGACGATATTCTAAAATATCATTAATGATAGGATGTTCATTCTGTAACTGTTCTAGGACATCGACCGCTGTAGAATAACCTGTTTTTGTTTTTTTAATGACAGGTAGTTTTAATGTTTCAAATAAAACAACACCGAGTTGTTTAGGCGAATTAATGTTAAATTCTTCACCTGCTGCATCATGAATACGCTGAACTAACAATTCTAACTTCTCTTGTAATTCTTGTTGCATGCGTTGTAAATCATTTATATCTGTATAAATACCAATTTCTTCCATTTTACTTAAAATACGTGCTAGCGGAAGTTCTAAATCTTTTAGTAAATTCATTTGTTGATGTGATTCTAGTTCTTTTTCCATTAACGGTTTAACAGCATCAATAGATTTAGTAATAGATGCAATATGCGTATTTAAAATTTCAGCATTAGGAACTTGTCGCTTTTTACCTTTCCCATAAATAGAGACATCTTCTTTAACATACGTTTGATGATAATTTGTTACAACCGAATAGACATCATCAATCGTTCGTGATGGATCAATAATGTAGCTTGCTAACATCGCATCAAAAACGATATTTTGAATGGTAATATTTAATCTGTGTGCTATAACAAATGTTTTCTTTGCGTCATAAACTACCTTTTTAGAATTTTCATTTTCCAACCATTTAATAAGTTCTGGATAATCTTTAATATTATCTGCATCAACTACGATATAACGTTCTTTATCATAAAATCCAAACTTTAAAATATCATCTTTTAAATAATTAGAACCATCTATTTCGAAATGAATCACTGCTTCATCAAGATGATTAAAATCAACATATTCAAATGTAGGCAAAATATCAAAAGAAACTTGTTTTTGTTCTTGCTCAAATTCAGATGCTTCATTATCTATATCTGCTAATAATTGTTTAAATTCTAATTTCTTGAAAAGTTCAATTTTTTCATGATTATCCTTGATATCACTTAATTTCGTATCACTTAAAGTGACTTCTATTGGACTATGTCGATTAATTGTAGCAAGCTCTTTACTCATTAATGCATCTTCATGACTAAGTTCGAGCTTTTCTTTTAATTTTTTACCAGATACTTTATCAATATTCTCATAGACACCTTCTACAGAATCAAATTGATTTAAAAGTTTAATTGCTGTTTTTTCTCCTACTCCAGCTACACCGGGTATATTGTCTGAACTATCTCCCATTAAACCTTTCATATCAATAATTTGTATTGGTTTTAAACCATTATATTTTTCTGCTATAAATTCTGGAGTATAGTGATCAACGTCTGTGACCCCTTTTTTAGTATAATAAATAGTCACATTTTGAGTTGCTAACTGTGTTAAGTCTCTATCTCCAGTTACAATAATAGTTTCAAAATCATTTTGATCTGCTTCTTTACTTAATGTACCAATAATGTCATCTGCTTCGTAGTTTTCTAATTCATAATGTTTAATATGATAAGCATCTAACAATTGTCGAATATAGGGGAATTGTTCGCTTAATTCGGGTGGTGTTTTTTGACGTCCACCTTTGTATTCACTATATTTAGAATGTCTAAAAGTAGTCTTACCTGCGTCAAAGGCTACTAAGAAATGTGTAGGTTGTTCTTCTCTGATAATTTTTTCGAGTAATTTGGCAAACCCAAGAATCGCATTTGTATGAATACCTGCTTTATTAGATAAAAGTGGCAATGCGTAAAAAGCTCTAAAACTTAAATTATTGCCATCTATCAATACTAATTTATTCAAATTTTAAACCTCCAGAATGAGTTTAATTATATTTTAGCATAAACCTTTGGTCATAACGACTGAACGATATTTTACGAATGTCAAAAAATAAAATCCTACAAGTTTAGGTCCCTTTAAAATCCTAAAAACATAAAAAAGTATTTTAAAGTGTGGATGACCTAAACTTGTAGGACAAAATAGTTATTCGATTTTATCTATAAATGAGACTCTAAATAGCGATCCTTTATTCAGTTCACTTTCGACCATAATGGTACCGTGAAGTGCTTCTACAATATGTTTTGTAATCGATAATCCTAAACCTGTTCCACCAGAGTCACGACTTCTTGCTTTATCTACTCTATAAAATCTCTCAAAAATATGCTTTTGATCTTTTTTGTCTATCCCAATGCCATAATCTTGGATTTCTAGATTAACTTTTATATCTTCTCTGTAAACTCTAACAATAACTTTATTATTTTCATATGAATAGTTAATGGCATTTGAAAGTAAATTCGTGATAACTTGAGACAATTTTCCTTCATGCGCTTTAATAATAACATCATTTTCTATTTCAGATTTAATAGCGATATTTTTATACTTAGCTTGAGTTTGTAGATTATGGATTGTATTATGTGCTAAATCTGAAAGATTAACATAAGTAGTCTCAATCTCAGTTTGTTGTTCAATATGAGATAAATCCAATAAATCCATGACAAGTGATTCTATACGATTTGATTCTTTTAAAATAATATTTAAAAACATATCAAGGGATTGTTCATCATTCTTTGCACCTTCAATTAAGGTTTCTGCAAATCCTTTAATTGAAGTGATTGGAGTTTTAAGTTCATGTGAAACATTTGCAACAAACTCACGTCTCAAATTCTCTAATTTTTTTAGATTAGTGATATCATGTAATACTACAACCATACCTTGAAGTTTCTTTTTTGATTTACTTAAAATGGGAATACAAGAAACATCAAAATATTTTTGATGAACATCATTAATGTATAACTCAATTTGTTCATGCAACGGTTTTTCAGTTTTAAAGCTTTCAATAATAAGATGTTGAATTTCTTTATCTAAATGTACAGTATAATCTTTATTTTCGACTTTACTATCTGGTTTGAACACCTCGTAATAAGCATGGTTTGCAATAACAATTTCACCTTGTTTATCTATCATTAATACCGAACTAGGAATATTTTCTAATGTTGTTTTAAGGCGATTAGATTGCATTTTTTGTTTATTATTTAATTTTTGCAATCGTCTTGCTAAATCATTGGTAGTAACAAATAATGCTTTTGTTTCTTTCACATTACTTTCAGGTACTCTAACATGATAATATCCATCTGCAATTAAAGATGTCGCATAAGTAACTTCGTTGATTGGTCGTATATAGGTGCGATTAATGCTTCTTACAGCTAAATAAATAGCAAATAACACAATGATTCCAATTAATGATAAGTACTTCCACATATTTTTTTGTAAATCTAAAATTTCAGTATTAATACCACTTATGTATATTGTTTGATTACTTACAGTATTTTTAAATGTGTAATCCACCTTATCCTTATTTTTATGATATATAATATTCGAAGGATTAGCTGCATTATCAATAGTATGATTAATTTGATGTTGATTGCCAGTTTGATATAACACATGTTCATTTTCAGAAATTTTAACAACCAAATTTTGATTTTGTGCTATACGCTGAATGTCTGCTTGTTTATTTCGCTTATTTAAATTTACGATATTTTCTGATAAATGATTTAATTCTCTAGTTTGAGTATCTGATAATATCTGATAAATCGTATGATGAAGAATTGCACCTAAGCCTATAAAACTAATAATTGTGATTGTACATAGTAGAAGTAATAATCTATGATGAAATTTAATCATTAAGCTTTAGGTCTTTCTAATTTATAACCCAATCCACGAACTGTTTTTATCAACTTAGGTTGTTTAGGATTTTCTTCTAATTTATCTCTTAAATGACTAATATGAACATCTACAATTCTTGAATCTCCTGCAAACTCGTAATTCCACACTGAATTTAACATATGTTCTCTAGTAATTACGCGTCCTTGACGTTCAATAAGATAAAGTAATAACTCAAATTCTTTAGGAGTAAGTTCAAGCAAGGTATCATCTCTATAGACTTCAAAGAATTCAGGACGAATTCTAATATTATCAATTACAATATCTTCATCCTCCACGTCATCTTTTACGACTTCATTAGCAATTTGAGAGCGTCTTAAAATAGCTTTTACTCTTGCTACAACTTCTCTTGGAGAGAAAGGTTTAGTCATGTAATCATCAGCACCTAATTCTAAGCCTAAAACACGATCAAACTCATCATCTTTAGCCGTTAACATTAAAATAGGTACAAGATTTTTATCAGATCGAATCGTTTTACATACTTCTATTCCATCTTTTTTAGGTAACATGACATCTAATACAATCAGTTCAGGTTTAACCTCTTTAACTTTTTTGAGTGCTTCTTCACCATCATACGCTACATCTACAATATAACCTGCTGTTTCTAAGTTATATTTTAGTAACGTTACTATTGATTGCTCGTCATCAACCACTAATACTTTTTGTGACATGATTTGCCTCCCTAAATAGAATTAACAATTTCAATTTTATTATAACTGAAATTTAAATAAAAATAACATACAACATATTGAATTTACATAAACTTAACATTTACTTATTATTTTCAATTTGTTAAGAATATTTTTCGTTAATCTTGTTTTGATATTTATTAATAATGAACAAAAACAGTCTAAGACATCAAAATCCATCTTAGACTGTTTTATCAAAATAAATATTATTTTAAGTTTTTAATCAATTCATCGGCAAATTCTGAAGTTGATACTTCAGTAGCTCCGTCCATTAAGCGAGCAAAATCATATGTCACAATTTTAGAAGCAATTGTAGCTTCAATAGCATCAGTAATTTTATCAGCCGCTTCTTGCCATCCTAAATGTTCTAACATTAATACAGAACTTAATAATTCAGATGATGGATTCACTTTATTTAAGTTAGCATACTTTGGTGCTGTACCATGTGTTGCTTCAAAAATAGCATGCCCTGTCTCATAGTTAATATTAGCACCAGGAGCAATACCGATTCCTCCTACTTGTGCAGCAAGTGCATCTGAGATATAGTCGCCATTTAAGTTCATTGTAGCTACTACATCATGTTCTGCTGGACGTGTTAAAATTTGTTGTAAGAAAATATCTGCTATTGAATCTTTAATAATAATTTTACCGTCTTTTTCAGCTTGTTGTTGTGCGTCATTTGCAGCATCTTTACCATCTTTTTCAGCAATGTCATCATATTGTTGCCAAGTAAATACTTTATCAGAAAATTCGTTATGAGCTAAATCATAACCCCATTGTTTAAATGATCCTTCTGTAAACTTCATAATATTACCTTTGTGAACTAATGTTACTGATTTACGGTTATTATCAATTGCATATTGAATAGCTGATCTTACTAAACGTTCGGTTCCTTCTTTAGAAACTGGTTTAATACCAATACCAGAAGTTTCGGGAAAACGAATATTTGTAGCACCCATTTCATTTTGTAAGAAGTCAATAACTTTTTTAACTTCTTCTGTTCCTTCTTTAAATTCAATTCCAGCATAAATATCCTCAGTATTTTCACGGAAGATAACCATATCAACATCTTGAGGACGTTTTACTGGTGAAGGTACACCTTTAAACCAACGTACTGGACGAAGACAAGTAAACAAATCCAATTCTTGTCTTAATGCTACATTTAAAGAACGAATGCCTCCGCCAATTGGTGTAGTTAATGGCCCTTTAATTGCGATTAAGTATTCTTTGATGGTATCTAAAGTTTCTTGTGGTAACCATTCACCAGTTTCATCGTACGCTTTTTGACCAGCTAATACCTCTTTCCACTCAATACGCTTTTCACCGTTATATGCTTTTTCAACCGCCGCATCAACAACACGACTAGCTGCTTTCCAAATATCAGGACCGATACCATCCCCAATAATAAATGGAATAATTGGTTCATTAGGTACATTTAATAATTCATCATTTGCTCTAGTAATTTTTTCAGCTGCCATTATAAAAGCCTCCATAAATTAAATTTTGAAATATTTTATCTTTCTTCTACTGCTACATATTTACGATTTGTTTCTCCAACATATTTTGCACGCGGACGAATAATTCGATTATCACGATATTGTTCTAAAATATGCGCGGTCCATCCTGCAGTACGACTTACAGCAAAGATAGGTGTAAAAATATCGTGTGGAATTTCCATGCTATGATAAACAGTTGCACTAAAGAAGTCTACATTTGGAATTAAACCTTTTTCATCATGCATACGCTTTTCAATTGCAAGAGAAATTTCATATAATTCGTTATGTCCAGTTTCAGAAGTTATTTTTCGACTCATTTCTTTTAAGTACTTGGCACGTGGATCTCCCTCTTTATATACACGATGACCGAATCCCATGATTTTTTCTTTGTTAGCAAGTTTCTTATCTAAATAATTATCTACTTCATCAAGTGATTTAACTTCTGATAGCATTTTCATAACTTGTTCATTTGCTCCACCATGTAAAGGGCCTTTTAATGAACCAATTGCTGCTACAATACCTGAATACATATCAGATAAAGATGATACTGCGCATCTTGCTGTAAATGCTGAAGCATTAAGTTCATGATCAGCATGTAATATTAAAGCTTTATTAAAAGCTTCAACTTCAGTATCAGATGGCAATTCCCCTTTTAACATATACAAGAAGTTTGCTGCATAGCTTAAATCAGAATTGGGCTTAACAGGTTCCTTTCCTTCTCGCACGCGTGAAAACACTGTAACTAATGATGCAATCTTTGCTTGGATACGAATAGCTCGATTTTTTCGACTTTCATCTGTTTCCTCTTCAGCATCTGGATCAAAGTGTGCAATATAAGAAACAGAGGTACGTAATGCAGTCATTGGATGTACATCATCCGTAGCATATTCTTCAAAATGCTTATATACCCTTGGATTTAATGTCATATATTGTTTAAGTTTCTCTTTTAATTCTTCAAGTTCTTCTTGTGTTGGTAATCTATAATTCCATAATAAGAACATGATTTCTTCAAATTGAGCATTTTCAGCTAAATCATCAATATCATATCCTGAATAAGTTAATTGACTGTCAATAATTGAACTAATTTTAGTTTCTGCTGCGATAACCCCTTCTAAACCTTTTTGTAATTCTGCCATAAGTAATTCCCCTTTTCTTTTACATAATGTAATGGCTTTCATAAAATAGTATATCTAAAATTATAAGTTTTGTGAATAATTATATATGTGGTTTAAATTTTCATTGGTAAATTATTTATATATTAATTTTAATTATAATGATAGTAAAAATTGTTATAAAGCTATTTATGAATAGTAAGACAAGGTTGACTTATGTGAAAATAATGAATATTTTAATTATTTATCAACAATGATTATTTTTTATTAACTCAATGTTAATAAAATTTTTAGAAAAAATTTAGAAAAATAATTGTCGAATTTAATATATAAGTGCATAATTAATATTAATTAAATGTAAGGGAGTTGTCTTATGGCAGAAGAAAAATTACAAAGAGGATTAAGTAATCGTCATGTACAATTGATTGCTCTTGGTGGCGCTATCGGAACTGGATTATTCTTAGGTGCAGGTCAAACTATAGCTATGACTGGACCTTCTATTCTATTAACCTATATCATTATTGGATTCATGCTATTTATGTTTATGAGAGGTCTTGGAGAAATCATCATTCAAAATACTCGTTTTAAATCATTTGCTGATGTAACAAACGAGTATATTGGACCGTTTGCAGGATTCGTTACTGGATGGACATATTGGTTATGCTGGATTATAACGGGAATGGCAGAAGTAACTGCAGTTGCTAAATATGTTAGTTTCTGGTTTCCAACTATACCAAACTGGATTACTGCTCTGTTTTGCGTATTAATATTAATGGTTTTTAACTTATTAAGTGCAAAATTATTTGGAGAATTAGAATTCTGGTTTGCTATTATTAAAATTATAACTATTATAGCTTTAATCGTCATTGGTGCAATAATGATTTTATTTGCTTATAAAACTCAATTTGGACATGCAAGTTTAACTAATCTTTATAAACATGGTATTTTTACCAATGGAACCTCTGGTTTCTTTATGTCATTCCAAATGGCTTTATTCTCATTTGTTGGTATTGAAATGATTGGGGTAACCGCTGGTGAAACTAAAGATCCAGAAAAAACAATACCTAAAGCTATAGATGCAGTACCAATTAGAATTTTAATTTTCTATGTAGGTGCTTTAGCAGTCATTATGTCTATTATTCCTTGGGACAAAGTGGATCCAAATGAGAGCCCATTTGTTAGATTGTTCTCATTAATTGGTATTCCGTTTGCAGCTGGATTAATTAACTTTGTAGTTTTAACTGCTGCTGCTTCATCTTGTAATAGTGGTATCTTCTCAAATAGTCGTATGTTATTTGGATTATCTGAACAAAAACAAGCGCCTTCTATATTTAAAAGTACTAACAAACAAGGTGTACCACATATCGCAATTATAGTATCATCTGCGTTATTATTGGTGACAGCATTATTAAACTATATTTTTCCAAATGCAACGCTAGTATTTACATATGTTACAACAATTTCAACAGTATTATTTATTATCGTGTGGGCTTTAATTATTTGGGCTTATATTAATTATCATAGAAAAAATCCTGAATTACATAAAAAAGCAAAATTCAAACTTCCTGGTGGAAAATATATGGCCTATATTATTTTAGCATTCTTCATATTTGTGTTTTGTTTACTATTTGTAAATGCAACAACAAGAAACGCTATTTTCTTAACACCCATTTGGTTTATTATTTTAGGTATTATGTATTTAAGATATAAAAAAGTAGCAAATTAACATTAAAATATCAATATAAAAAATGACTGGAACAATTGATAATGTTCCAGTCATTTTTATGTTAATGCAGTCGATGTCTGAATTGAAATACTCTTGTAATAAGCATTTTTAAACACTACTATCCCCAACATAGAGATTTTCTTAATGAAAATCTACGTTCAACGCAAGGTGGGACGACGAATACGGCTCTATTCCACTTTTTTAATATGTTTAAATAATATAAAAAAGAGCGAGAATTTTATCCACTAATGTGGTTATTCTCGCTCTTCTAGCATTTTAATTAAACATACTTATACAGTTGTTTAATTAAAGGATATTCGCATACCCTTCAAAAATTCTACCTTGATTTGCATCAACAGTAATTAATAAGTCATTTTTCAATTCTTTAGTTGCATTTTCAACACCAATAATAGTTGGGATACCTTGTTCAAGTCCAACGATTGCACTTGGTGATGTTATACCGTTTTCTTCAGTAATTAAACCTGCAGCTTTTTCAACATATGGAACATAGCTTTCGTCTACTGAATTAGTCACAATAATTGATTCACTTAGGTCTTTTCCTTCTAAATCACTAGCAGTTTTAGAAATCACTGTTTTACCAGTTGTTGATCCACGACCAACACCTTGACCTTTAGCAATTTCATCACCTACTAAATGTAATTTCATCATATTAGTCGTACCTTTTTCACCAGTTGGAACGCCAGCAGTAATGATAATTAAATCACCATTACCAACTTTTTCAGTAGCAACAGCTGTTGCTACTGCATTATTTAATAAATCATCTGTCGTTTTACGTCCTTTTTTAACAACTGGATATGCACCCCATACTAGTGCTAATTGTCTTGCAGTATGTTCACTAGGTGTTACTGCAATAATATCTGAATGTGGACGATATTTAGAAATTGTAATCGCTGTTGAACCACTTTCAGTTGCAGCTACAATTGCTTTAACATTTAAGTTTAGAGCAGTATGTGCTACAGATACACCAATCGCATTTACTAATGATGTTTCTACTAATTTAGTACGATCAGATAATAATTTTTTGTAATCTTGAGCAGCTTCAGCTGAAATTGCGATATTTCTCATTGTTTTAACTGCTTCTTCAGGATATTGTCCTGCAGCTGTTTCACCAGATAACATAACTGCATCTGTACCATCATAGATTGCATTAGCAACGTCACTTGCTTCAGCTCTTGTTGCACGTGGATTACGTTGCATTGAATCAAGCATTTGAGTTGCAGTAATGACAGGTTTTCCTAATTTATTACATTTTCTAATTAAATCTTTTTGAACGATTGGCACAGATTCAGGTGGAATTTCAACACCCATGTCACCACGCGCAACCATTAAACCATCAGATACTTCTAAAATCTCTTCAATATTGTCAATACCTTCTTGATTTTCAATTTTAGGGAAGATAGTAATATTATCATTATTTTCTTGTTCTAAAATTTCGCGAATATCTAATACATCACTAGGACGACGTACAAAGCTTGCTGCAATGTAATCAATATCTTCTTTAATACCAAATTTAATATCTGCAGCATCTTTATCAGTGATACCAGGTAAGTTTACTTTAACACCAGGTAAGTTTACACCTTTTTTATTTTTTAATTCACCAGTATTTAAGATATCACATTTAACTTCGCCTTTATCTTTATCAATATCTTTAACTTGTAATTCTACTAAACCATCATCTAATAAAATGTATGATCCAATTTGAACATCATTAATTAAATCTTCATATGTGACTGAGAATTTTTCAGGTGTACCTTCAACTTGAGACATACTCACAATAACTTCTTTACCTTTTTCAAGTACAATCAAGCCGTCTTTCATATCATGTGTACGAATTTCAGGTCCTTTAGTATCTAATAAAATACCAATAGTTTTACCTAATTTTTTAGATACTTTACGAATTGAATCAATACGTGCTTTATGTTCTTCATGACTACCATGAGAGAAATTTAAACGTGCAACGTTCATTCCAGCATTCATTAATTTTTCTAACATTTCCTCAGACTCTGAAGCAGGTCCTATAGTACATACAATTTTAGTCTTTCTCATTATAAAAGCCTCCTAAATTATATAGATAATTCTTTTGCTAAGTCATAAATACGAGTGTTGAATTTATGGCTTTCATTATTGAAAATTTCATCAAATGGTGTTGCTGTAAGTTGGTTATTTTGTATACCTACACCGAATCCTGTTTGACCTTGCATTAACAATTCTACAGCATAACCGCCTAATCTTGAAGCAAGTACTCGATCTACACCAGATGGACTACCACCACGTTGGATGTGACCAAGAACAGATACACGTGCATCAACATTGATATATTTAGTTAATTGTTCTGCACATTCATGGCCACTCATACAACCTTCTGCTACCATAACGATAGAATGTTTTTTTCCACGTTTAATACCACTTTCAATTTTTTCAGCAACATCTTTAATATCTGTGTGCTCTTCTGGAACTAAGATTGTTTCAGCACCTACTGACAATCCAGCCCACAGTGCTAAATCACCACAATCACGTCCCATTACTTCTACAACAAAAGTTCTCGCATGACTTGAAGCAGTATCTCTGATTTTATCGACACAGTCAATAATCGTATTTAATGCTGTATCGAAACCAATAGTGAAATCAGTACCATTAATATCATTATCAATTGTTCCAGGGATACCAATTGTTTTTATATCGGTTGTTTCTTCGCTAATACGTTGAGCACCTCTATAACTGCCATCTCCACCGACTACTACAAGTCCTTCAATACCATGCTTGTGTAAGTTCTCAATCCCTTTTTGTCTTACACTCTCATCTTTAAACTGAGGACATCTAGCAGAATATAGAAAAGTTCCTCCTCGTTGAATCGTATCTCCAACACTTCCTAATTCAAGTTTGTGGATATTATCATCAAGTAAACCTTGATAACCCTGATAAACACCAAAAACTTCGATATTATTATAAATTGCTTTTCGTACGACTGCTCTAACAGCAGCATTCATGCCTGGTGAATCTCCACCACTTGTTAATACCGCAATTCTCTTCATAGCGACATACCCTTTCCTAACTATAATAATCTTCATGTATAAATTACCATAATTTTATTATCTATTCCATTAATATTGATAGATTATATATATGTAAACGTTTTAAATTTTTAATTTAATTTATATAAAAAAATTGACTAGAAATTTTAATTAAATTTCTAGTCATTCTGTGTTAATTAATAAAGGTACCAATATTTCTAAATTTATTAAATCGATGATTCGCTAAAGCTTGTCCATCTAATTTATTTAATTCATTAAGCTGATGAATAAAAGATTGTTTAATTTGTTTTGCTTGAAAAATGACGTCTCTGTGAGCGCCGCCTTGTGGTTCATTAATAACTTCATCTACCACGTTTAATTCCAGTAAATCTTTTGCAGTAATTTTCATCGTTTCAGCAGCCATTTTTGCTAAAGAGCTATCTTTCCAAAGTAATGCTGCCGCCCCTTCTGGAGAAATAACAGAATAAGTACTATTTTCAAGCATTAATAATTTATTAGTTATACCAATACCAAGCGCACCACCGCTTCCACCTTCACCGATGACAACACCAATCACAGGTACTTTAAGAGAAGCCATCTCAATTAAATTTTTCGCAATTGATTCACTTTGCCCTCGTTCTTCAGCTGCTTTTCCTGGATATGCACCTTTTGTATCAATAAACGTAAAAATAGGACGATTAAATTTTTCAGCTTGTTTCATTAAGCGTAAAGCTTTACGGTAACCTTCAGGATGAGCCATTCCAAAATTACGATAAATATTATCTTTAGTATCTTTCCCTCGTTGCTGACCTATGATAGTTACCGGTTGATTGTTGAGATATCCTATTCCACCAATCATCGCAGGATCATCTCTAAAATTACGATCTCCATGTAATTCAATGAATGAATCAAAGATATATGGAATATAATCAAGTGTTGTAGGTCTTTCTTGAAGTCTTGCAATTTGTACTCGATCCCAAGGTTTTAAATTGGTGTATATTTTTTTTCTTTCTCTTTCCAAAGAGGCTTCTAACAAATCAATTTCATCTTGTAAGTCGACGTCATTTTTTTCTTGAGATTCCTTCAATGAATTAATCTTTTCTTTAATCTCATATAAAGATTTCTCGAAATCAAGCATTCGTCTTCACCTCTTGATGTAGTTTTAAAATTTCAGAAAGTGTTGCTTTCATGTCTTTTCTATGCACAACTTTATCTAATTGACCATGTTCTAATAAAAACTCAGCAGTTTGAAAATCTTCCGGCAATTTTTCGTTAATTGTTTGTTCTATAACTCTACGTCCAGCAAAACCGATTAAAGCCTTAGGTTCACTTAGGTTGATATCACCCACAGAAGCAAAACTAGCTGATACACCACCAGTAGTAGGATGTGTTAAATAAGAAACATATAATAATCCAGCATCAGAATGTCGTTTTAATGATACACTTGTTTTTCCCATTTGCATTAATGAAATAATACCTTCTTGCATTCTGGCACCACCACTTGCAGAAAATAATACAAATGGTAACCGATGTTCAGTACAATAATCAACGATTCTACAGATTTTTTCCCCTACGACTGAACCCATACTTCCCATTCTAAATCGTGAGTCCATAACTGCAATGCCATATTTCACGCTATCTAATTCTGCTGTACCAGTTACGATGGCTTCATTTAAACCCGTTTTCTTTTGATCTTTTTCCACCTTTTCTTGATAACCAGGAAAATCTAAAGGATTAGAAGATGTCATTTCTTTATCGAATTCTTTGAACGAATTTTCATCTGAAATAGCTTCTATTCTTTTGTATGCAGGAAGTGCGATATGATGATCACAATTAAAGCATACATTTAAATTTTCAGTTAGTTCTTTTGTATACATTATTTTTTTACAATTAGGACATTTAGTCATGATACCCGCTGGTACGTCATTTTGTTTAGAATCCGGTACCGTTAAATATTTCTTTTTTTTACTACTTCTATTAAAAAAATCTTTAAACATGCGTAAACCTCCGCATAACTCACTCAATAATTTCGTTATTTTAAATAGTTACTTTTAAATTCGCTTACTTTATTTTAAATCTGTTAACTTCATTGTTTTATCATATACGTCATGGAAATCTACTTCAATACATGCAACACCTAATTCCATAGCAGATTGTGTTAAATCTTGTGTCGCTGATGGTGCCACTCTTTAATCGAAAGGAGTAGATTCAATATCTAAAACAACTCTAAAAACACCTAGATAAGCTAATATCTTATTAATTTGATTTCGAAAATAAGGTCGTCTCGTTCCTACTACTTTAGCACTACTTCCTTGATTCTTCATAGCTTTCTTTACACGATTCTACTGCCTCTATAGAGTATGCTAAACTTAGCTCTTCTATATTGGTTACTTTAACATAAGGTGTAGTTTTTAATTTACCTTGATTCTCTTTATGCATTTGTAATGCATCGTCTCTTAAAGACATTTAATCAATCTCTAATTGATTTATAATTAAATTACTTTTGAAAAGAAGGATTTTTGTAACAATTAAGTTCAATTTTAAAAATCATTTTTATATACTACATGTTATTAAATCAAGAGATAAAAAAATCAATAAAATTATTAATTTTTCTTTATAACCATCAATTAACTATATCATAATTTTTTTGCATATAAAAGTTATATAATTCTGATGTCACTTGGCTTGAACATCTTTATAAACCTTTCGACTTGTTCCATTTCTTTTTGTAAAAATCCTAAAGATTGAGTTTGTTGTTGCATTTCATTAAATAAAACTACTTCTAAATCGTTATGTGTCGTTTGATCTATTAAAAATGATTTAATATCTTCTAATTGATTGACGTTTCTAACCATTATTTGTTTGGCTTGAGATAATTTGTTATTTTCAAAGTCGTTAATTGTATCCATACTTTGAATGATAATTTGTCTCTTTTGATTTCGTTCTTCAAATTTGCCATGAACGACTAGAATATCATTTTGTTGTTGACTCATTGTCTCATATTGTTTGTACTTATCTGGAAACAAAACACCATCAATAGTGGTTCTACCATCATCTAGAACTAAGAACGCCATATGTTGTCCAGTTTTTGTTCTTATTTGCTTAAATTGATTAACCTGAACAAGTATAGGTTGATAATCTAAGCTATTCTTAATCGTAAATATACCTAAATATTGTTTGATATAAAATAATTTTTCAACTGGATGGTTAGAAATATAAAATCCTAAGTATTCTTTTTCATAAGCACTAATGATTTGATCACTGAATTCCTCTTTATCTTCATAGGCTTGCTTCGGTGTTAACATATTAAATAAAAATTCATCTTGTTCAACATTCGAAACTTGATCAATAACTTCATCAATTGTAGATAATAGTGTTGATCTAGTTTTACCAAATGAATCAAATGCGCCCACACATATTAATGCTTCTAATAATTTTCTAGTTTTAATTTTCTTAGGAATTCTTCTGGTGAAATCAAAAAAGTCTTTATACAATCCATTTTCAGATCGTTCGTCTACTATAGATTTGACGCTTTGATATCCCACACCTTTTATTGCACCCAACGATAAATAAATATTTTTTTCTGTCGCTTTGTAAAACCAGTGACTTTTATTAATATCTGGAGGTAAAATATTTAAACTTTGAGTTTTAGCTTCTTCTATTATTATTGCCGTTTTGGTTTCATTACCTATAACATTACTGAGAATATTCGCGTAGAAATAATTAGGATAATGCACTTTTAAATAAGCCATGATATATGCAATTTTAGAATAACTCACTGCATGAGCTCTAGGAAAACCATAATCCGCAAACTTTAATATTAGTTCGAAAATACGTTCACTAATTGATGCATCATAATTATTACTTACAGCCCCTTCAATAAAGTGTTGACGTTCACTTTCTAGAATAGCTCTATTTTTTTTACTCATTGCACGTCTCAATATATCTGCTTGACCATAACTAAAATTAGCGAATTGACTAGCAATTTGCATGATTTGTTCTTGATAAATAATGACGCCATACGTCTTCTTTAAAATAGGCTCTAAATCAGGATGTAAGTATTTAATGTCACTTTGACGATGTCTTCTTGATATGTATGTAGGAATTTCTTGCATTGGACCAGGTCTATACAATGATGTTACAGCAACGATGTCTTCAAAGTGTTCAGGCTGTAATTCCATCAATACTCTTCTAACACCTTCTGATTCTAATTGAAATATACCTGTAGTGTTTCCTAGAGATAATAATTTAAATACTTTTTGATCATTAAAAGGGATTTGTTCTATATCGATATCAAGATTTAAATCTTTTTTTACTTGAGTGATAATTTGATGAATAATTGATAAATTTCTAAGACCAAGAAAGTCAATTTTTAATAAACCTAATCGTTCTGCTTCAGTCATTGTCCATTGAGTCAATATACCTGTATCTCCCATTGTTAAAGGAGCAAAATGATACAATGGTTTATCATTAATAATTATTCCTGCAGCATGGGTAGATGTATGACGTGGTAAGCCCTCTAGTTTTTTACTAATTTCAAACCATTTTTCATGACGATAACTTTTATGAACAAATGCTTTAAATTTTTCATTTTGATAGGCTTCTTCTAGTGTAATACCTAATTGATGTGGGATTAAATTCGATATTTCATTTAACGTTTTTTCGTCAAAACCAATAATACGGCCTACATCTCTCGCTACAGCCCTTGCTAATAAGTGACCAAAAGTGACGATGCCCGATACGTGATATTGACCATACTTTTCTTGTACGTACTGAATCACTTTTTCTCTTCTCGTATCCTCAAAATCAATATCAATGTCTGGCATAGTGACACGTTCTGGATTTAAAAAGCGCTCGAATAATAAATCAAATTTAATTGGATCAATAGTCGTGATACCTAATAAGTAACTAACTAAAGATCCTGCAGATGAACCACGTCCAGGTCCAACCATCACATCATGCGTTTTAGCAAAATGTATTAAGTCGCTCACTATCAAAAAATAATCTTCGAATCCCATATTCGTTATTATTGAATATTCATGATGTAATCGGTCAATATATCGCTGATCTTTATCTAATTTAAATTCTTTAAGATTATATTTTAACTTTTCTAAAAGATAGGATTTAGCACTTTGTTGATTGGGTGTTTTAAAGTTAGGCAATAGATTTTGATGGTATTGAATTTCTGCGTTACACTCATCAGCTAAAGCCTTTGTATTAGCTATTATTTTTTCAGACAACTGAAGTTCTTTAATATTTTCACTAGTTGGAAAATATTCATGAGCATCCTTGATATCATTTACTAAATCCAATTTTGTATTGTTTTTTATTGCTTTTAATGCAAGTATTGTATCTGCATCTTCAGGATTTAAATATCTTGCATTATTAAGAAAGACAATTTTATCGTCTGAAAAATCTAATTGACTTGTATGATTTATAAATACTGACTCATTATTCTTTAGTGTTTGAATTAACGATTGATGAGACGCATTAGCATCTTTAAAAACAATAGCAAGATGGTAACTATATTTTTGTAGCCATTTTAGGCGTATCGTAGTCTTTTGTTTCATATTAATTGCAGAAGAAAGTTGATACAGAGCATGGAGACCTTCATTATTCTTTGCGAATAATACGGTTTCAATTGTGCTAATTTCATCAGAAACCATTACAGTCATTCCAAATATTGGCTTAATTCCCTCATTAATACATGCGTCATAAAACTTAGGGAAGCCATATAATACGTTCGTATCCGTAATTGCAAGTGCTTGATATCCATTTGCTTTTGCCTTTGATACGACATCGTTAATTTTTAAACTTGAATATAATAAATCATATGTTGAATGAATATTCAAATGTACAAACATGTATGACTTCCTTTCGTAATTTATAGTTTTTGGCGCAAGGCTTCACCTAAAATCTCAAATTGTTCCCAATTTTCAACAGAGACTCCAGATGCATTTGGATGTCCTCCACCGCCAAATTGATTAGCTATATCATTGATAGTAATTCCTTTAGAACGTAATCGACATCTAATTTGATCACCTTCATCAACACCAAACATCCATATTTTTAGACCTTTGATATCGGCTACAGTGTTAACAAACTGAGATGCTTCGTTAGGTGCAATTTGAAATCTGTTTAGGACATCTTTAGTAATCTTTATTTGACAATATTGATGATTTTCACTTAATTGGAAATTTTGCAAAATATAACCTTGAAATGGCATAAGTTTTGGATCTTTCTCACCCAATTGATTTAATACCTCATTATGATTAAATGGAAATTCTAGCAAACGACTAGCAACATTCATAGTATGTGGTGTGGTATTACTAAATAAAAAACGACCTGTATCTCCGACAATTCCTAAATATAGAACACGTGCGACAGATTCATCGATAATATTAATATCATTAAAATGTGTAATAAAATCAAAAATAATTTCACTGGTTGAACTTGCATTGGTATCGACATAATTTATTCTGCCATATTGATCAGTAGCAGGATGGTGATCAATTTTAATTAAATCTTTGCCTTGATTAAATCTCTGATCATCAATACGAGGTGCATTTGCTGTGTCACAAACAATCACTAGAGCGTTTTGATACATATCATCTCTAACTCTGTCTAAGTCCCCTATAAATGCTAAAGAAGATTCTGGTTGTCCAACTGCATAAATAGACTTTTCTGGAAATTTACGTTGCAAATAATATTTTAAGCCTAACTGTGAACCATATGCATCTGGATCAGGTCGAACGTGTCTATGAATAATAACAGTTTCATATTTATCAATTTCATTCATTATTTTATTAAAAATTTCTACCATTTCTTTTCTCCTTTAATTTCAAAAACTATTTTAAATATCTTCAAACATTTGACATATAATCATTGCATTTGCAACTTTCTCATTTTTGCAAGTCATAGTGACCTCTAATTTAGCAAAATTTCTTCCTACATCTAACATGTTATACTTTACATCAAGCGTACTTTCAATTGCGACATTTTTAATATAAATAATATTCAAGCTTTCAATCATAACATCTACTTTTTTATACTTACGCAATTCATGTTTAATTGTTTCTTCAATAATTGCGACACATATTGCTTTACTCAACGTACCATATTGGTTGGTTAAAACTGGTGAAATTTTAACAGACGTCTCATTATGATTTATTGAGATGTGTTTGGCAATTTGATCGATAATGGTTTCTCCAATTTGAGGTTGTCTTCCAATTAATTGCATTGCTTTTAACACATCATTTCGTGTAATAACACCTATTGCTTTTTTATTTCTTGTTGTGACAGGTAAAATTTCAATTCCTTCCCAAATCATTATATGAGCACAACTCGCTACTGTAGTTGTTAATTCAACATTGATAGGTCGTCTTGTCATGACTTTATTAATCCTATCATCTTCATTCATGTGAATAATTTCTTTACTCGTTACAATTCCCACAAGTTTCCAATCTTTATTTACTACTGGAAAACGAGAATGTCCTGTGACTTTTGCACGAGAAATATAGTCGTCTAAACCCATATCATCGAACACTACCGTCATATCATTGATAGGTTTTACGATATCTTCAACAATAAGTATTTCTTTTCTTATCATTTGATTATACATGGCTCTATTAATGATATTAGCTACTAAAAATGTATCATAATTTGAAGAAATAATAGGTAGTTCTTGTTTATTTGCATAATCAATAATATTTTGAGCTGTACTAAATCCACCGGTAATAAGTATACCGCTTCCTCTTTTTAATGCTTCCATCTGAACTTCAGGACGGTTACCTACAATTAATAACGTTTGATTTCCAATATACTTTACTACATCTTTTAGTTCCATAGCTCCTATTGCAAATTTACTAACAGTTTTATTTAAACCACTTTTGCCACTTATGATGTCACCTTCAATAATATTCACAATTTCTTGAAAAGTAAGATGTTCAATTTGTTCACGACTCTTTTTATCTATCCGAACCGTACCTACTCTATCGATGGTAGTTACAAAGCCAAGTTGACTAGCATCTTTAATTGCTCTATAAGCAGTCCCTTCAGAAACATTCATTACTTTGGCTATTTTTCTAACTGAAATTTTTTGTCCTATATTTAATGATTCTATATAGGATACAATTTGTTCATGTTTAGTCATTTTCAACCCTCTTCATTTTTAGACAATGTCTAATATATTATAACTTTTTTATTTATAAAAATCGATTTGAATGCGACAAAAGTATCAAAAACTGATATATCGGTATCATTTTGTTTTTAATGTATATAAATGAAGTTAATTTAAATAATAAAAATATAAATTTGATGGAAATATTAAATCACTAATTATATAATTAAATATAAGGAGGGATGACCTATGTATAAAAACATATTACTAGGTGTAGATACTCAATTAAAAAATGACAAAGCATTGAAAGAAATTTCAAAATTAGCTGGCCCAGATACCGTTGTTACAATCATGAATGCGATTGGTGAACAAGACATCCAAGCCTCTATTAAAGGAGGTACTCACATCGAACAATTGACACATCGTCGTGATCAAGGTCTTGAACACACACGTCATACTTTAGATGATTATGGTATTAATTATGATCAAATTATCGTTCGTGGAAATCCAAAAGACGAATTAGTGAAACATGCAAATAGTGGTAAATATGACATTGTCGTATTAAGTAACCGTAAAGCTGAACAACAAAAGAAATTTGTTTTAGGTAGTGTTAGTCATAAAGTTGCTAAACGTGCTACTATCCCTGTTTTAATAGTTAAATAATTTTAATCTTATAAAAAAAGACGGTAAATGCTATATTTGCCGTCTTTTCTATATATCGTTAAAATGTCACTTCATCACCAGGTTGTAAAATTTGTACTTCTCCTTGAGATACTGCTTCTTTAAATTTCTCTGGATCTTGTTCAATTAATGGGAATGTATTGTAATGAATAGGCACTGAAATTTTAGGTTTAATGAATTCATTTATTGCATAACTTGCATCTTCAATACCCATAGTAAAATTATCACCAATAGGAATAAAACATACATCTACCGGATGACGTTCAGCAATTAATTTCATATCGCTAAATAAACCAGTATCTCCTGCATGGTAAATTGTTTTACCTTCTGCTTCAATGATAACGCCCATTGGCATACCCAAATAAACAGGTATTCCATCTTCATTAGTATAACTTGAACTGTGGAAGGCTTGAACAAATTTTACTGTACCGAAATCAAATTGATATTTACCGCCAATATTCATACCATGTGCGTGTTCAATTCCATGATACGTTGTTAAATAGCCTTGTACTTCTGCAGAACCAATCACTGTAGCATGATTGCGATTAGCTAATTCAACTACATCACCAAAATGATCACCATGTCCATGCGTTAAAATAATATAATCCACATCTAATGTCTGCTCATCTAAATCACTTTTATCATTACCAGAAATAAATGGATCAACAATTACTTTTTTGTCATTACTTTCAAAATAAATCGTTGACTGTCCATGAAATGAAAGTTTCATATATAGAACCTCCTATATTTTAATATTATTATTATACCCTGATAATTATATTTATAACTTGAAACACTTTGAATTCATTTCTATTTAGACGTAAAATTAAATTGATTAAACTATAGGAGGATACGTATTATGATTAAAACAGACGAAATTATTGCAACATTAAAAGATAAAAATGCTGATGCAGCATGGATTACTACTCCACTTAATATATTCTACTTCACAGGTTATAGAAGTGAACCTCATGAAAGATTGTTTGCGTTACTTATAACTTCAAATGGTGAATGCACATTATATTGTCCTAAAATGGAAGTTGAAGAAGTTAAGCATTCACCTTTTAATGGAAATATTGTTGGCTATTTAGATACTGAGAGTCCTTTCGATTTAGCACCCCATACATTTGATAAATTATTAATTGAAAGTGAACATCTCACTGTTAAACGTCAACGAGAACTTACGAATAACTTTAACATTAAAGTGTATGAAGATATCGATTTAACTATTAAAAAGCTAAGAAATATTAAAGATGAAAATGAAGTTAAAAATATAAAAAAAGCTGCTGAACTTGCAGATAAATGTATAGATATTGGTGTTTCATTTTTATCTGAAGGCGTAACTGAAAGAGAAGTTGTAAATCATATTGAAAATGAAATTAAAAAATATGGCGTCAGTGAAATGAGTTTCGATACAATGGTACTATTTGGTGATCATGCTGCATCTCCACATGGTACACCTGGAGATCGAACATTAGTTAAGAATGAATATGTATTATTTGATTTAGGTGTAGTCTATAATCATTATTGTAGTGATATGACAAGAACTGTAAAATTTGGTGAACCAAGTAAAGAAGCAAGAACGATTTATGATATTGTATTAAAAGCTGAACAAAGTGCTATTGAAGCAATTAAACCAGGTGTCCCTTTACAAAATATTGATAAAATTGCTAGAGACATTATTTCAGAAGCGGGTTACGGTGATTTCTTCCCTCATCGATTAGGACATGGACTCGGTTTAGAAGAACATGAATATCAAGATGTATCAAGTACAAATACAAATTTACTTGAAGCAGGTATGGTGATTACAATTGAACCTGGCATTTATGTACCTGATGTCGCTGGCGTCAGAATTGAAGATGATATTTTAGTCACTGATACTGGATTTGAAATACTTACACATTATAATAAGTAATTTAAAATTAAATCTCTCTTTTATATCAAAAAAGCGGAATAGGCACTCATAAAGAATGCTATTCCGCTTTTTATTGAATTAATTTAGATTATTCTTTTAATGCATCTTCAATAGATGTATAAGTTAAATCAAAAGCTTCTGCAACACCTTTATTAGTTACATAACCTTTATACGTATTTAAACCTAATGACAGAGGTTGATTTGCTTTAAATGCCTCTTTATAACCTTTATTAGCAAGTAACTGTGCATAAGGTAAAGTCGCATTATTAAGAGCAATAGTAGACGTACGTGGAACTGCACCAGGCATATTCGCTACTGCATAATGTACAACACCATGTTTAACATAAGTTGGATCATCATGTGTCGTGATTTTATCAGTAGTTTCAAAGATCCCACCTTGGTCAATAGCAATGTCGACTACTACTGAACCGTCTTTCATTTGTTTAATCATATCTTCAGTAACTAAACTTGGTGCTTTCGCTCCAGGAATTAATACTGCACCAATAACTAAGTCACTTTCTTTAACTGCATTTTCAATATTAAGTGGATTAGACATTATTGTATTAACACGACCGTCAAACAAATCTTCTAATTCCGCTAAACGTTTAGGATTTACATCTAAAATAGTTACATCTGCACCTAATCCTAAAGCAATTTTAGCAGCATTTGTACCTGCTTGACCGCCACCAATAATCGTAACTTTGCCTTTTGGTACACCTGGCACGCCACCAAGTAAAATACCCATTCCACCGTTAATTTTTTGTAAGAATTCTGCACCAATTTGAGCTGACATACGTCCTGCAACTTCACTCATTGGTGTTAATAAAGGTAAAGAACGATCTGGTAATTGAACTGTTTCGTAGGCAATACTTACTACTTTATTATCAACTAATGCTTGAGTAAGTTTTTCTTCATTAGCAAGATGTAAGTATGTGAATAAGATAAGACCTTCTCTGAAATATTTATATTCTTCTTCTAATGGTTCTTTTACTTTAATCACCATGTCTACATCCCAAGTTGTTTTTGCATCATTAACTATTTCTGCACCCGCCTGTTTATAATCTTCGTCTTCAAAATATGAACCAGAACCTGCGTTTGTTTCAACAAGTACTGTATGTCCTTGTTCAACTAATGCATGTATACCACTTGGTGATAAACCTACTCTATTCTCATTATTTTTTATTTCTTTTGGAATACCGATTTTCATTCCATCCACCTCCACTTCTTATGGTAACGCTAAAGTAATGAAAGCGCAATCACCAAAGATACACAATGTCCACATAATTGTTGAATTATAAATATTAAATATTCAGAAATTTATGTTAAAATTGAATTAAGAAAAGTTAAGGGGGACTTAAGATGTTAACTTATAAAAACATTTTAATCGCAGTTGATGGTTCACATGAAGCAGAATGGGCTTTCAACAAAGCTGTAGACGTTGCTAAACGTAATGATGCTCAATTAACTATTGTTAATATTATCGATTCAAGAACTTACTCTTCTTATGAAGTGTACGATGCTCAATTCACGGAAAAATCTAAAGGTTTTTCTGATGAACTTTTAAAAGGCTATAAGGAAGTTGCTTCACGTGCAGGTGTTACAAATGTAGAAACTCGTTTAGAATTTGGATCACCTAAAGCGATTATACCTAAAAAGTTAGCAAATGAATTAGGTGTCGATTTAATAATGTGTGGTACTTCAGGATTAAATGCAGTAGAACGATTTATCGTTGGTTCTGTTTCAGAAGCAATCGTTCGTCATGCACCATGTGATGTACTTGTCGTGCGTACTGAAGAAATTCCAGAAGATTTCCAACCTGAAGTTGCAACTCCTGAATTTAGAAAACAATTTTCTTAATAAAGTAATGTATGTAAATAAAGAGGTCTGAGACAATTCCTTATGTCTCAGACCTCTTTAATATGTTAGAGATACAACATTAGAGTGGGACAACAAATTCAACATGACTTTTGTTCTATTCCCCTGTTATATTCTAAAAAACGATGAGATAAGTTTAATCTCATCGTTTTTTTAATATATCTTATAATTCACCGAATTTTACTGTGTCTCTTGCAATCATGACTTCTTCATTAGTTGGAACAACAATTACTTTAACTGGAGAGTGTGGGTAATTTATGAAAGCTTCTTCACCGTGAGTAGATTCATTTTTCTTAGGATCCCAATAAACACCCATAAACTCTAAGCCTTCTAAAATTTTAGCACGTATTGGTGATGAATTTTCACCGACACCTGCTGTGAAGACAATAACATCAACGCCATGCATTCTAGCAGCATAAGAACCAATGTATTTGTGAATTCTAGAAGCAAAAATATCTAAAGCAAGTTCAGCTCGTTCATCGCCATTGGCAGCTTCACCTAATAAATCACGTAAATCACTTGAAGTACCAGAGATACCTAATAATCCAGATTCTTTGTTTAAAACTGTTAAAACTTCATCAGCAGTTTTACCTGTTTTTTCCATAATAAATGGAATTAAAGCTGGATCAATATCTCCTGAACGTGTACCCATTGTTACACCTGCTAATGGAGTGAAGCCCATTGATGTATCGATAGATTTCCCACCATCAATTGCAGCAATTGACGCACCATTACCAATATGACAAGAAATAATACGTAATTCTTCAATAGGTTTTTCTAAAATATCAGCCGCACGACGTGATACATATTTATGGCTTGTACCATGGAAACCGTATTTACGAATACCAAAATCTTCGTAATAGTTATATGGTAAACTATACAAATAAGAACTTTCTGGCATAGTTTGATGGAATGAAGTATCAAAAACTACAACATGTGGAATATTAGGTAATAACTTTCTAAAGGCACGAACTCCCATTAAGTTTGCAGGATTATGTAATGGCGCTAATTCACTTAATGACTCAATTTTTTCTTCTACTTCATCAGTGACTAAAGCAGATTTAGGGAATAATTCTCCACCATGAACAACACGATGCCCTGTACCAGCAATATCATTAATATCATTAATAATACCATGTTTTTTGAAGCTATCTAACATGATATTAATTGCCTCTTCATGATCTTTAATATCTTTAACTCTTTTTACTTTTTCACCATTTACTTCAATAGTAAATATTGAATCTTTAATACCAATACGCTCAATTAAGCCCTTTGTAACTAATTCTTCTTCAGGCATTCTGATAAGTTGGAACTTTAAAGAAGAACTTCCCGCATTAATCGCTAAAACTAATTTAGACATGATTCATTGTCCTCCAATTTATATATTAAATATCCATATCTATTTAACCACTAATACAGAAGTAATTCAAGAATATCACAGTTTATTTTTGTGAATGATTTGCGTCCATCCACTCATTTAATTCGTTAATAAAACCATGGAATTGATTAGGATTTTTAAAATCCGGAATATTAGCTAATAACACTTCTACAGGCTTAGTTTCATTTGCTTTTTTTTTTTTGTAGTATTAAAATTGATTTACGTGCATTTTCATTTTTAAACAATGTTTTAGGAAGGTTTAAAAATGCTTGCATTTCAGTTTCTGTAGTAATAAAATTTTGTAACTGTTTCACATGTTCATCTTCAAAAATATTACTAGGTACTACTAAAAAAGCATAGCCACTTTGTTTTAAAGCATAGACGGCTTGTTCGATAAGTAAAAAGTGTGAATAACTATGGCCTTCTTCAAATCCAAGTTTCATTTCTTTACTACGTTCATCTAAAGGATAATATCCAATAGGAAAATCTCCAACAACCACATCAGCTTCCTCCAATGGTAATGGCATAATCGCATCTTGAGGATACACATCAAATGGTATTTCTAAAAAATTCGCTAGATGCACACTAACTCTCGATAAAACAGGATCTACTTCAATTAAGTGATGCATAACTTCGCTATCTTTTAATACTTCATTCACTGTAGCGCTTAAATGACCAGCTCCACTTGCAATATCAACAATCTGTAATTCTTTATTATTTTCTATAAATTTTTGTACTAAAAAACCTAAAATTAAGCCAATAGAATCTGGTGTAATTTGATGATTTGCCTGAATATTTTCTTCTTGTAATAAGCTTAAGTAAGCAAATTGAAATGCTTTTCGACGATCTTGAAGCGTTGCTTGTTCTAATAGAGTACGTTGATTACGATATACATCTTCCATTGCTAAACCTAAATTTTCTATAAAGCTTTGACCATTTTCTTCATTTAACGACTTAGCTTTATCATCTAAAGTTCGGAATAATCTTTCCATAATAGTTTGTTCTTCTGCCATATTCAATTCCTTTCCAATAAAAAAATGTCCATAATGCAAATGTCTTAAAACGAAATCATTCATTTTAAAATACATATGGACAATATTAGTATTATATCTTTAATTTAATCATTTAATAGTGACTTAAATATTACGATAAGCTTCTAAAGCAGCCTCGAAATTTGGAAAATCAGTACCTTCTTGAACTAACTCTTTATAAACTACATGATTGTTTTCATCTAATACGAAAACAGAACGCGCTAATAATCTCATTTCTTTCATAACAACACCATAATGCTCACCAAATGATAAATCTTTATGGTCACTTAACGTAATTACATTTTCTAGACCATTTGATGCACACCATCTTTTTTGAGCGAAAGGTAAATCCGCTGAAATTGTAAGTACTACACCATTTTCTTGAGAAGCTTCTTCATTAAATTTGCGAGTTTGTTGATCACATACGCCAGTATCAATAGAAGGAACAACACTAATCAATTTCTTTTGCCCTTTAAAATTATCTAAAGTAACTTCATTTAAACTATTATCCAAAACTTTAAAATTAGGAGCCACATCTCCTTTTGAAACCTCAGTTCCTTCTAAATGTATAGGGTTATTTTTAAAAGTAATTTCTGTCATATTATATGACCTCCCATTAGTTATTTAAATTATAGTTTAATGATACGATAGTATTTAAACTTATTTCAATCATTTAAAACACTAACTACTATTTTAATTTGAAATGATTTGCATGATATAATCAAAGGTATTTTTTAAAATGAGTAAAATGGTAACTATTATAAATACAATTTTGACATATCCTACACCTTTTTTGATTGCAAAATGTGCACCAGTATACGACCCAATCACCATACTGACTGCCATAATTAATCCATATGCTATATTTACTTGACCAAGAATAATAAATAATGTTAATGCACCAACGTTTGAAGCAAAGTTTAATACTTTTGCATTTCCAGCTGCACTTAAAAAATCAAATCCAAACATTAATAATACAAATAACATAAATGATCCAGTACCACCGCCTAAGAATCCGTCATAAAATCCAATTAAAAGCAGGAGTGATATAAAGGCAATCGCTTTACTAATAGTAAATTTAGAGAACGTTCTGACATTACCCCATTCTTTCTTAAAAATGGTGTAAATTAAAACAAGTGTCAATATGACTATAACGAGTGGTTTCAAAACCTCTGATGGTAAGAAAGTAGCTAAACTTGCTCCACCAACTGCAAATATAAATACAAACGGAAATAGTCTAAATACTATTTTTTTATCAACATTTCCAGATTTTAAAAATTTGATTGCACTCGTTAAGGAGCCAAACGCACTTGCTAATTTGTTTGTACCTAATGCTAATGATGGCGGCATTCCTATAGCTAAGAGTGCAGGAATTGATATTAAGCCACCGCCACCTACAACAGCATCTATAAATGCTGCCAAGAAACCAAAACTAATAATAATGAAAATAATATGAAAACTTAGTTCTATAACGCCCACCCCTTATTAAATTACTTTAATACTTTCATATTAAAATAATTCATCAATGAGTGCATCAGTACTTTTATCTTTTTCAGTTTTATAATCTTTATTAATCTCTATTGTTTCTACATTGTCTGCTGCTTCTTGAACAAGATCATCAAAGTTAAACACACTTTCATATTTAACAACTTTATCAAAATCTGGTTCAGTTACAGGGTTTTTAGGGGTAAAAATCGTACAGCAATCCTCATAAGGCTGTATTGAAACTTCAAATGTTCCTATTTCTTTTGCTTTTTTAATAATATCTTCTTTATCTAAAGAAATAAGTGGTCTTAAAATAGGAGTAGATGTAACATCATTGATTGCGTACATGCTCTTTAATGTTTGACTAGCTACTTGACCTAAATTTTCACCATTTACGATAGCGTTCGCTCCAATACGTTCTAAGATAATATCTGTCACTCGTAACATCATGCGTCTAGTAGTAGTCATGGTATATCGTGGATGCACAGACTTATTGATTTGTTTTTGAAGTGCTGTGAAAGGAACAATATGTAATTTAATGGGTCCTACACGTTCAGATAGTATGCGTGTCAATTCAATCACTTTGTCTTTCGCTTTTTCACTTGTAAATGGTGGACTGTGAAAATGAATAGCTTCTATTTTTACGCCACGTTTCATCATTTCCATACCAGCTACTGGTGAATCAATCCCACCTGATAACTGAAGAAGTGTTTTACCACCTGTACCTGTAGGTAATCCGCCAGCACCATCGATAACTTTAGTATAGATATATACGCCTTCTTTACGTACTTCCACTTTAATATTATGTGTCGGACGTTTAACATCTACTTTTAAATGATCAACTGATTTTAAAATGACGCCACCTAGTTCTCTTTGTAGTTGATACGTATCTAATGAAAATGATTTATCTACACGTTTTACATCAATTTTAAAAGTATCTCCATTTGCAAAGTCTTTAGCTAACGAAACACAAAGTTGTTTTATATCTTCAAGATTTTGTGTTGTTTTAAATACTGGACTAATAGATTTTATGCCAAATATCTTTGTTAAACGATTCATGACTTCATTTACATTTGCTTCCTCAAAAAGCGAGATAAACATGCGATCTCTCTCGCATTTAACTCGTGTACCTTCTAATGAACGTAATGACTGAATCACATTTTCTTTTAATACATTTGTGAATCTTTTTCTATTTGTTCCTTTTAACGTAAGTTCTCCATATCTTACCAAAATATGATCATATTTCATTTATTTCAACAACTCCTTTATTTGAGCATAGATTAATTTAAATTTATCTTTAAATTGTTCGATATCTTTTTCTGTTGTAGTTTCACCCATGGATAAGCGAACGCTTCCCTCTATTCTGTTGTCCTCGATGTCCATTGCTAACAAAACTTCATTTAATTTTTCTCTTTTAGACGAACATGCACTTGTAGTCGACACCATAATATCCAATTTTGAGAACGCATTAACAAGCACTTCTCCTTTTACTCCTGGAAAAGCAATATTTAAAATATGCGGAGCACTATTTTCTGGAGAATTAATATACACTCCTTTATATTGACTTAAACTTTCTCTAATTACTTTATTATAACGTGATAGACGATGATTAAGCTCATTTAAATTTTGAATTGCAATTTCCATTGCTTTCACAAGTGAAACATTCATTGCTAAATTTACAGTGCCACTTCTAATTCCATATTCCTGGCCACCGCCAAATACTGTCGGTTCAATTTTTTCCTTATTATCGATAATTAATATGCCTTGACCTTTTAAACCATTAAATTTATGACCACTAAAACTTACACTATTTACATTCTCTAATTGCATTGGAATTTTCCCTAAAGCCTGTACGCCATCTACGTGAAAATGTGCCTTAGGATATTGTTTTAATAATGATCCAATTTCTTTTATCGGTTGTATTTGTCCCATAACATTATTGACATACATACATGTAACTAAGCCCACATTATCCGTCATTAATTGTTCTAAATGATTAATATCTATTTGACCATTTGGAGTCACATTCACATATTTCAATATAAATCCTTGTGTTTCTAAATAACGCATCACTTCTAATACTGATGGATGTTCTAAGACTGAGGTAATGATTACATTCGCAAACTGTTTTTTTCTTAATGCAATACCTTTGAGTGCAATATTATTAGACTCAGTAGCACCACTTGTGAAAATGATATCAGCATTTTTATTGAGGTTTAACATCTCTTTTACACGCGACTTAGCCTGTAATAATATTTTTTCTGATTGTAAACCCATTTGATGAGGACTATTAGCATTATAATAAGCTTTCTCACTTACTTTTAGAAATGAATCTAAAACCGCTTGGTTCGGTTTTGTTGTGGCAGCATTATCTAAATAAATCATATATAGAACACTCACTTTCATCAATAACATATCTAAAACATATTTTAGATTTCTCGACTTAAAAATAGACACTCAAGCATTATACTATTTTTTTAAAAAAATAAAAGAGAACAACCTAGAAATATGTGGATGTCTAGGTCATTCTCTAACTATAAAAATGTATTATCCTTTAATCACTTCATTTTCAATATGTTTTGTTATACCAGGTTCTACACTTTCAAGTGCTTGCTCTGATACTTCAATTGAGCGCTTATAACGGTTATTTTTAAATAAACGTTCTGCTTCGTTTAAACTTTTATCTACACTATGATGATCTTTACGATATCTGTTTCCATATTGAATTAATCGTTCTGCATAGACTGCATTGACTAATATATCATTCGCTTCATCTTCAAACGTATTCATTTGAATTACGATTTTTGAAACTTTATCTTTAAGTTGTTTAACATGAAGTGGACGTTCGTTAAATTGTTCGCTGACCGCTCTTACTTCATGGTCGATTTCATTTTTCATAATAACAAATCGCTCTGGCACACTTGTTAGGTTTGAAGCAAGAAGTCGACGATAAATCTCTTCTTTTTTCGATTGAATTTTTAATAGATTATCTTCAGCCTCAGCTTCATCTTCTCGAAGTTGAATCAGATGATTTTGTAATTTTTCTTGTTCTTCATTAATCACTTTTACATGTTCATCTAAGTATTCTAAATTATCTTTTACTTCACTGTATCTCACAGCAGATTTAGACATTTCTTTTAAAATATCATCATATACTACAACTAGATTTTGAATTTCATTTTCATGTTGTCTAATACTATGAACATCACTTTCATTAATGAAATAGTTTTCTCGTATATAGTCGATTTCTGTTCTAAGCGTATAGTTCATTTCTCTCGCTTTGAATAATTCATTTGTAATATCTTCTTTTGTTTCTTCAACTTCATTTTTAGCTTTTACTTCATGCTCAATTAAATCATACATTTCATCAAGCTTATCATTAATTTGTTGCAATTTATCATTAGCTTCCTGTAATTCAAGACGACTAATCATAGGTTCTACAAAATTTAATTCAGTTTTTAAGCTTTGTAATGTTCCATCAATTTTTACATGATCCAAGTCATAACCATTTACTTTTAAATCTCTACAACCATATTTTAAATCTTGGAATTGTCCTGGTAACTCTTTTTGAGTTTCTCTAATTAAATCTGGAATTTCATCCATGTATCCTTTTGTTTCATTAATAGAGTCATTTAATCCATTAATATGATTATGAGCTTGTACATAGTTACCTTCTTCTTTCAGCATGTCATACTGATCAAGTTCTGGTTCAAAAGCCTCAATACGTTTTTCAAGAGGAGCTGCCGCTTCTCCAAATTGATGTCTATTTGCTAAAACATCTCTTTTCATTTCACGATACTCTGTTTTACATTTTTCATAGATTGCTTCGTTATCTTTATGTAGAGAAAGAATTTCATTTACTTCATCTACTTGTGACTGATAACCAGCTTCATATCTATCCATTAATTCATGAGCGTCATCAATTTCAGTTTGAGCTCCTGCAAATTGGAATTTATCAAGTTGAAGCTCAGCGTCATGAATTTTTTCTTCTACTGGTGCTAAATAGTTATTAGTGTGATCTAATGTATCTTGTTTTAACGCGTCGTATTTTGTTCTCGTTTCACCTTTAAGGTTTAAAGCTGATAACTTTTCTAAATTATCTTCAAAAGGTAACTGTTGAACTTTTAATTTACGTTCTTCTGCTTGCTCAACCATTTTACGTTTGTTAGAACGTAAATAAAACATAATACCGACAGCAATCAATATAATAATAATAATTGCTAATATAATGTATAAAACCATCTCATTCTCCTCCTATATTATCATTATTATAACGTATCTTATCCCGTCATTAAAATAAAATTCAAAGAATTGATTGAAAAAATTTTTACATTTATACTAATAATCAAAATATTACATAGAGAGGTTTTTATATGACGACAACTAAAGAAACAAATTACAACTTATTAGGTAAACAACTTGCAAGTCTTATTGAAGATGAAACAAATCTAATTGCAATTTTAAGTAATACTTCAGCTTTACTCAATGACAACTTAGATCAAATCAATTGGGTAGGATTTTATTTAATTGAAAATAATGAACTTATTTTAGGTCCTTTCCAAGGGCATCCTGCTTGCGTGCATATCTCTATAGGAAAAGGTGTATGTGGAACTGCTGTTGCAAATAACCAAACACAACTTGTCGATGATGTAAATACATTTCCTGGTCACATTGCTTGCGATGCTAATAGTAAATCTGAAATTGTCGTTCCAATTCATGTTGATAATGAAATAATCGGCGTGTTAGATATAGATGCGCCTATTACACAACGATTTAGTAAAGGCGATCAACAAGGACTTGAAGAGATAGTTTCTATCTTAGAACACCAATTATCAAAATAATAAATTTAAATGATTCCTTGACACTTTAAAAAATAATGGTACAATGAATTTTGTGTGAATTAACGAAAATAGCAGTTGTATATTATTAAGCTCTATGTTGTTCCCGATGTGGACGTGTCATGTAACTGTAGCTATAAGGTGAAGACACATAAAACAATATATCTTAATGAGCATACAACACTCTTTTTTGTTTATTCATTCCAACAAAAAAGAAAAAGGAGGAGTCTTATTATGGCTCGTTTCAGAGGTTCTAACTGGAAAAAATCTCGTCGTTTAGGTATCTCATTAAGTGGTACTGGTAAAGAATTAGAAAAACGTCCTTACGCACCAGGACAACATGGTCCAAACCAACGTAAAAAATTATCAGAATATGGTTTACAATTACGTGAAAAACAAAAATTACGTTATTTATATGGAATGACTGAAAGACAATTCCGTAACACATTTGATATTGCTGGTAAACAACACGGTGTACACGGTGAAAACTTCATGATTTTATTAGCTAGCCGTTTAGATGCAGTAGTTTACTCATTAGGTTTAGCACGTACACGTCGTCAAGCTCGTCAATTAGTTGGCCATGGTCACATTGAAGTTGATGGTAAACGTGTTGACATCCCATCATACACTTTAAAACCTGGTCAAGTTATCTCAGTTCGTGAAAAATCACAAAACTTAGATATCATTAAAGAATCTGTTGAAATCAACAATTTCGTACCAGAATATTTAGATTTCGATGCTGACAGCTTAAAAGGTACTTTCGTTCGCTTACCAGAACGTAGTGAATTACCAGCTGAAATTAATGAACAATTAATCGTTGAGTACTACTCAAGATAAGTTGATTAATATTCTACCACCCTTTCCATTTTGGTCAGGGTGGTTTTTTATTTATAATTTAAATATATCATCTGGTATATCTGAGATAATTCCATCTACTCCTAAATGAATCAATTTTTTCACATCTTTCATGTTATTTACTGTATAAGGTATTACTTTAAGATGATGTTCATGAGCACGCTTGATAAATTTTTTATTTATTAATTTATAGTTAGGATTTATAAATTGTGCAAAAGAAGCTATATTTTCAAAATCAGGTTGTTTGTACCAGTATTGCTTTTTACTTATTAAAACACCCAGTGCATATTTCTTTGTGTATTCAGACATTCTTTTAACACTTTCCACATCAAATGACTGAATAATGACTCTATGAGAGGGAATTTGAAATTTATCGAGTTCCTCAAGTAACGCTTTTTCAATGCCAGGATACTGTTCTGGTTTTTTTATTTCAATAAGTAATGTTTTAGAGTAATTTTTAAATAAAGAAAGTACTTCGCTAAAAGTAGAAATACGAGTATTTTTAAAAGTTTCACCATGTCTGATTCCAAAATCAAATTGTTTTAATTCTTCTAAAGTAAAATCTTTTACTTTACCCTTTTGATTCGATGTGCGGTCAATGGAATCGTCATGAATGACTACTAATTGTTTATCTTTTGTAAAATGTACATCAATTTCTAACATATCAATATGTTGCATAAGGGCTGCTTTAAAACCTTCTACCGTATTTTCAGGATATTTCTGCGATAATCCACGGTGTGCAACGATTTGAAATGATGTATTAGGCTTTTGTATTTTCATTTTTAAATACCATCCTTTAAATTAATTATATGTTCAACTACACTTAAATTACCATAATGATATAGGAGGTCAATAATAATGGTTAAACACGATTTTGTAGTTCATACGTCATGGCGTGGAGGTCGTGAAGAAATCGGTAAAGTTAATGGTGATGTAATTTCTGAGCAAATTTCTATTCCCTCTTCACTTGGTGGTAATGGAACTGGGACAAATCCCGATGAAATGTTAGTTGCAGCAGCCTCATCATGTTATATTATCTCTTTAGCTGCTACACTTGAAAGAGCTAAATTTACTAATATTCATTTAGAAATTAAGTCAATTGGAAGCGCAGTGTTTGAAAATGGAAAATTTAAAATGGAAAAAATCACTCATTATCCAACAATATCTCTTACAGAAGAAGAAAAAACGCATCTTAATAAACGACTTCCTAAACTATTAGATATTGCTGATCATCATTGTATGATATCTAACTCAATTCGAAACAACGTTAAAATAGAGATTCAAGCAACCATTCAAGATTAGAACTAAAAGCGGTCGATTTAACTGCCGCTTTTTATTTTAGACTTTTAAATTTTCAGAATATTTGATAAAATTAAAAAATCTTATATCAGGAGGAAGATTTACGATGTATTATTATGAACCCTTATTATTAACACCTGGACCAACCCCTGTACCTGATGAAATCACACATGCACTTAATTTATCAATGGTAGGCCATCGTTCTTCAGATTTTGAAGCTATCGCAGAAGAAGCATTTAATCATTTAAAACCTATTTTTGGAACTAAAAATAAAGTAATGATTCTTACTTCAAGTGGTACTAGCGTCTTAGAAGCTAGTATGTTAAATATAGTCAATCCCGAGGATCATTTTGTAGTCATTGTATCAGGTGCATTTGGCAATCGTTTTAAACAAATTGCTGAAACATATTATAAGAATGTACATGTTTATGATGTTGAATGGGGAAAAGCGGTCGACATTGAAGCATTTGAAACATATTTACATTCACTTAAACATGATATTACTGCTGTATTCACCCAATTTTGCGAGACTTCTACTGCTGTACTTCACCCTATACACAAATTAGGAAAAGTGATTAAAGCATTCAATCAAGACATTTACTTCGTTGTCGATGGCGTAAGTTGTATTGGTGCCGTTGATGTCGATTTAGAAAGAGACAATATTGATGTACTCGTGTCAGGTAGCCAGAAAGCTTTAATGTTACCGCCTGGCCTATCTTTTGTTGCTTATAATCATCGTGCACAAGAGCGATTTAAAGCAGTTAAAACACCACGTTTTTATTTAAATTTAAATAAGTACTTTGATTCTATTGAACAAAATTCTACTCCATTCACACCAAATGTTGGATTATTTAGAGCGGTTAACGCTTATGCTGCACTTATTAAAAAAGAAGGATTTAACAATACCATTCACAGACATTACTTGATTAGAGATGGTTTAAGAGAAAGTTTAAAAGCATTAGATTTAAATTTATTAGTTACTAAAGACTCATATGCCTCTCCTACTGTTACTTCTTTTATCCCTCACGATAAAGACGAATTAACATATATTAAATCAACACTAAAATCAAGATTTAATATTACTATTGCTGGTGGTCAAGGCAAACTAAAAGGAACCATTTTGAGAATTGGTCACATGGGAAAAGTGTCACCTTTTGATATTTTATCTGTTGTTTCAGCTTTAGAAATCATTCTTACAGATTATCGTAAAGTCAATTATATTGGCAAAGCTACGCTAAAATTTACGGAGGTAATTCAACATGACGCATAATATTTTAGTTTCAGATCCAATTTCAGAAAAAGGTTTACAAAGTTTAATCCATCATCCTGATTTTAAGGTTGATTTTAAATCTGGTTTAACTGAAAAAGAACTTGTCGATATTATTCCTAACTATCAAGGGTTAATCGTACGTAGTCAAACTCAAGTCACAGAATCTATTATTAACCATGCTTCAAACTTAAAAGTTATTGCTAGAGCCGGTGTAGGTGTGGATAATATTGATATAAAATCAGCAACTCTAAATGGTATACTCGTTGTAAATGCTCCCGATGGAAATACGATTTCTGCTACTGAGCACTCAGTTGCTATGATTCTAGCAATGGCACGAAATATACCGCAAGCTTACACATCACTAAAGAATAAAGAATGGAATCGTAAAGCATTTAAAGGAGTTGAATTATATCAAAAAGTATTAGGCGTCATTGGAGCAGGACGTATTGGTTTAGGTGTAGCAAAAAGATTAAAAAGTTTTGGTATGACTATTTTAGCTTATGACCCTTTTTTGACTAAAGAAAAAGCAGAGCAACTTGGAATTGAACTAGCAACAATTGATGAAATTGCTCAACGTTCAGATTTTGTTACCGTTCACACACCATTAACACCTAAAACAAAAGGTATTATCGATGCTCATTTCTTTAATCAAGCTAAACCAACGTTACAAATTATTAATGTAGCTAGAGGCGGAATTATTAATGAAAACGACTTGCTTAATGCCTTAAATCAACATCAAATTGCTAGAGCAGCATTAGACGTATTTGAAAATGAACCTCCTCTAGATTCACCGCTGCTCGATCATAAAAATATTATTGCAACTCCTCATTTAGGTGCATCTACGATTGAAGCACAAGAAAAAGTAGCTGTATCAGTTGCTAAAGAAATCATTGATATTTTAGAAAATGGTAATGTTACAAACGCAGTCAATGCACCTAAGTTAAACTTAAATCATATTGATGAGAAAACACAACAATGGCTTCGTATTAGCCAGCTTTCAGGTGAATTGGCAATTCAATTATTAGATGATGCGCCTAGAGAGATTAAAGTGACTTTTAACGGAGAACATGCTAAAAAAGAAGCTGATTTAATTACTCGCTCAATCGTCACGTCAATTTTAAAACAAAATTTAGGTGAACGCGTGAACTTAATTAATGCTATTGCATTATTAAACGAACAAGGTATCACTCATCATATTGAAAATCGTGCTTCACAGGGGACATTCAGCAATTATATTCAAATTAATTTGATAAGTGAACATGAAGAGGTGAAAATTGGTGCAACTGTAATAGACGGATTTGGTGCACGTATTGTAAGAATTAATGATTATTCAGTAGATTTTAAACCTAATGCTTATCAATTTATTTCTTATCATAAAGACTTACCAGGAATGGTAGGTTTAACAGGTCAACTACTCGGTAAACATGATATCAATATTGCTTCAATGTCTTTAGGAAGAAGTTCTGAAGGTGGACAAGCAATGATGATTCTGTCAGTAGATCAACCTATTACTCAACAAGTTATTAAAGAATTATATGAGATTGGTGATTTTGATAAAATCTACGGTACAACTTTATCAATATAATAAATAAGAAAGGAACGACGATAATATTCGGCGTTCCCTTCTTTTTATTATTTATTAAGTAGAATATGTCTAATGTCACAAATATGATTAACAATATAGTCAGCACCATGTTGCTCTAGCTCTTCTTTTGCTCCTTCCCCACTTAAACCAGTTAAAGTACCTATAAATGTTGCCCCAATCTTTTTAGCACATAATAAATCCGCTAATGAATCACCAACAATAAATACATCATCCTCATTAACAATATGTGTTTGATTTTGAATATAGTGCAAATAATCTCTCTCATTGTTTCCATAAAGAGTTGCAATATAACTAAATGGATTAGGTTTACCTAGTGGCCCTTCTTTTGGAAATACTGACTCAGCTTTCAATACTTCACTCGTTGTAACAATATGCTTTTCATTAAAAAAAGTTTTAAGACCAAAGGATTCAAATGGAACAATGGTTTCTGTTCTTGGTCTACCAGTTGCAATGGCAATGTTAAAACCTGCTTGTTTTATATCATTTAATAAAGTTTTAATTTCTTCCACAGGACGTAAGATCATTTCTTCATAAATAAAACCAGATTTAGGAATAGACAAAGGAGTAAGTTTTTCTACTTTTTCATATAAGGTTGTTCCTAAATACCATTCTTGATATACTGCTCTAGCTAAATTCCAAAGTGGACTTTTTAAATTAAATAATTTAGCATTTTCAATATTTAATTGATCTTTTGCATAACCTTCTAATTCAAGATAAATATTCTCTTTACCACTTTGACTATTTTGAATAAATTTTAACGGTACTGCATAATTAACTTTAAATTGATCATTATAAGATTGTAATTCACGTAGAGTCTCAACTGAAAACGTTTCAACATGAGTCACTTGTCTAATTGTTTCTGAATCCAACTGTTTCAAGAGATGGATAAAGTGAATACTAAATACAACAAATAGCATATCCCAGTTAGAATTAAGGCCTAAAGATTTTAATTGATTTAAAATTTGATCATTTAAAAATACTCGTGTTCTTATATCTTCAATTAATTCATCATTCATATAATTAAAATTTTGAGCGCTATCTAAACCTAAAAAGTCATCACTCTTTAATAGTTCTTCTACTGTTAAGGCAGATACATCAAAGCAACGTTCTTCACTTAAAAACACACCATCTACATCAAATAAAATTGATTTCATCGACATCTCTCCATTTTTTGACTATTCTGATACTTATAATCATAACGAACATTTATATAAAGTCAATGTAATAAAAATAAGAGCCAATGCTTAAAATCTAGCATTAGCTCTTTTATATAAACAATATTTATCAATAGGACTATAGTGTAACAAATGATTTGGACATATATTGTCGCTTTTATTGTTTCTATTGAATTATTTCAACTGTTTTTCAATTTCATCTGCTACCTGTTGAACATGTGTACCAATAATTACTTGTGTTGAATGGTGGCCATTTTTCGTCACCCCAACAGCTCCAGCATTTCTAATTTTTTGTTCATCAATAATCGTATTATCTTTTAGTTCTAAGCGAAGTCGTGTAGCACAGTTTGTTAAACTATCAATATTAGATTTTCCACCTAAACCTTCTAATATTTGTGTAGCTGGTTGATGATATTTTCCACTTTTTGATTTATCTGTAGTCGTCGTTTCTTCTACTACCGGATCAGCTAGTAAGTTATCACCACGTCCTATTGTATTTAAATTCAATACTTTAATCATAATTCTAAAAATAACATAATATAAAATAAAGAATACAATACCTTGAACTAATAGCATTAAAGGGTGATTAGCGATTGGATTAATTAGCGATAAAACATAATCAATTAATCCTGCACTAAATGAGAATCCCGCGGTCCAATGAAATAGAGATGCAATAAGTAATGAAAGTCCTGTTAATAAGGCATGTATGATAAAAAGTACAGGTGCAACAAACATAAATGCAAATTCAATTGGCTCTGTAACGCCTACTACAAATGCTGAAATAGCACTTGCTAAAAACCATCCCCATACTTGCTTTTGTTGCTTTGTCTCAGCACTGTGATACATTGCAAGTGCTGCTGCTGGTATACCAAACATCATAATTGGGAAGAAACCTGCTTGATAACGTCCTGTTATACCTTTTACTGCATCTACACCTGTTTGGAATTTACCAATATCATTAATTCCTGCTGTATCGAACCAAAATACTGCATTCAATGCATGATGTAAACCAGTAGGAATAAGTAATCGATTAAAGACACCATATAAAAATGCCCCGAATGAACCAAAACCTACTAACCATTCTCCAAATGCAACAATGCCTGAAAAGACCATAGGCCAAATAAATAATAGTATAACTGCTAATATGGTACTAAAAAATACAGTCATAATAGGTACTAATCGTTTACCACTAAAAAATGACAAGGCCATAGGTAATTCAACTTCACTAAATTTATTAAAAGAATATGCTGCAATTAACCCGATAATAATACCAAGAAATACATTAGAATTATCCATTTTTGTAAAGCCTAAGTTAACTGCTTTTTCTTTTATATTAAATAACGTAGCCACATTTTCTGGATTTAATACTTTCGTTACCATAGCATATCCTAACGCACCTGCCAAAGCAACCGCCCCATCGTTCTTTTTAGCCATACCAATAGCTACACCGATAGCAAAAATTAATCCTAATTGTCCTAAAATAGCTGTTCCTACAATTGAAAAGAACATGGCTACTGTGGGAAGAACATGAAGTGCGTTTAGTAAGTTACCTATCCCGGTTATGATTGCTCCTGCTGGTAAAACAGCTACAGGGAGCATTAACGATCTTCCGAGATTTTGAAAGAATTTAAACATCTTTTATCCTCCTTTATTTATTAAAAATTATATTTTTTATGTATTTAGTCCAATATATAATCTACCATATTTGTAAGCGGTTACGCTATATGTTTATTTTATATAAATAGACAATGTGATGACAATATAAAAAAGATACGCTCTAACCAATAAAGATTAAAACGTATATATATATATTTAATAAGATATTATAAGTGATTTTTATTATTGATTGAGATAATTAACTGGTATTTTACTTCAAATCCTTTTTTTATTAAATAATCTTTCCACATTGACTAAATAAAAATGATTAAAGTCAAAATAACAAGAACAATACATTAGATAATATATGGTACTAACGGAAAATAGATTTCTTAAAACTTGTCATTTTCACTCATGGTACTCCTATCATCCATTTATCAATTATTTATAAAAAAAGAAGATTCTCTATTTAGAAAATCTTCTGATGAATAATGCTATCAATATCTATTAAAGACGTGCTTGAATAAGATGAAGTTCATGTTGTAACTGTGCTGTACGTCTTTCTATTTCTTTAGTTAGAAAATCAATTTTTTCGTTACGCTTTAAATCTTTAGGTATGTCAGACTGATAAATAGGTTTACCAAATTTAATCATCGCTTGACCAGTGACTAAACCATGTAACTTCGTTGGTCCAACATAAGCAGCTGGTAAGATTGGTGCTTTACCTAGCATAGCAATCGTTGCAGCTCCACGTTTTAAAGGCGCGCCTTCAACTGAAGTTCTATGACCTGTTGGGAAGATACCTACTGTTTTATGATCTTTCAATAATTTAACAGGTTGCTTTAACGTACTAGGTCCCGGATTTTCTCGATCTACTGGAAAAGCATTTAAAGATCTTAAAAATTTGCCACCCCATTTATTACTAAATAATTCTTTTTTAGCCATATAATGAATTTCATTTGGAATTAAAGCTAATCCTAATAAAATTACTTCATTATAACTTTCATGGGTACAAGTCACAACATATTTACTATCTTTAGGAATGTTCTCTTTACCTACAATATGTAATGAACGTGCCATTTTTACGATTATTAATTCTAAAAATTTACTAATAAATTTATACATTTTGTCACCTACTTCTAAGTTTCTACACTTAGTCGATTTTATCATTAACTTATCACGTGAACAAGATTTTAAAAGATACATCTTAAGTCTGATAGCTATTTACTAGAAATATTTAAATATTTTCTTCATAATTGAGATAATGGTTAAAATAAATACGGAGGTTTCATATGACAGAATATAATCAATATTTTCAATCCAGTGATTATCAACATTCACGTCCACCTAAACCGAAATTTCCATGGTTTAGAATCATTATTATTGCTCTAATCGCTGGTATCATAGGAGCATTAATTGTTTTAGGAGTTAATCGACTTATGAATGGAGATGATTCAAATAGTGGTGGATCTCAAATCCAACAGGCTACAAATGATAAAGGTGGCAATGTGTTAGACGGTAAAAGTGATAAATATAAATCGGTTAATGCCATGATCAAAGATGTCTCTCCTGCTATTGTAGGTGTCATCAATATGCAAAAGGTAACAAGTTTTGACGATTTATTACAAGGTAAATCAACTAAAGCACAAGAAGCTGGTATCGGTTCTGGTGTTATTTATCAAATTAACAACAATTCTTCTTACATCGTCACTAATAATCATGTTATTGATGGTGCATCACAAATTAAAGTACAATTACATAATGGTAAACAAGTAGAAGCAAAGCTTGTAGGTACAGATGCAGTTTCAGATATTGCAGTTTTAAAAATTGATTCTCAAAAAGGAATTAAAGCAATGAAATTCGCAAATTCTTCTAAAGTTCAAACTGGCGATAGTGTTTTCGCAATGGGTAACCCACTTGGCTTAGAATTTGCTAACTCAGTAACATCAGGTATTATTTCTGCAAATGAACGTACAATTGAATCTAATACCACTTCTGGTGGAACTAAAGTGAATGTGCTACAAACAGATGCAGCAATTAATCCTGGTAACTCTGGAGGTGCATTAGTAGATGTTAATGGTAATTTAGTAGGTATTAATTCAATGAAAATTGCTGCTGACCAAGTTGAAGGTATTGGTTTTGCAATCCCAAGTAATGAAGTAAGAGTTACAATTGAACAACTCGTTAAACATGGTAAAGTAGAACGTCCTTCAATTGGAATAGGGTTACTTAACTTAAGTGATATTCCAGATTCTTATAAAAAAGAATTAAAAACTGATCGTGATACTGGTGTGTATGTAGCAAAAGTTAGCCACTCTAGTGAATTAAAAGTTGGCGATATCATTACTAAAGTAGATAGTAAAAAAGTAGATGATGATACCGATCTAAGAACGTACTTATATCAAAATAAAAAGCCAGGTGAAACCGTGAAGTTGACTGTTATACGTGATGGTAAAACTAAAGACGTATCAGTCACTCTTAAAAATCAAAAATCAATATCTTCGCAATCATATAATTCTGAAGATAATAATAGTCAATTTATTCGATAATAAATAACGAGGTTAATCCAAAATAATGGATTAACCTCGTTTTCAATATATTCTTCTCAGATAAGATTATTTATAATTTACCATGAAGTATTTTTTCTTACCACGGCGAATAATTGTAAATTCATTATCAAATTTATCTTCATCAGTTAAGTTGTAATCAACAGACTGTTCTCTTTCACCATTAATATAAATTGCTCCATTGTTTACATCTTCTCTTGCTTGTCGTTTTGAGGAAGCAATTCCAGATTCAATTAAAACATCAATAATGTTAGTTGTTGCTTTAGAAACTTCAACTTGAGGTACTTCTTTAAACCCTGCTTTGATATCTTTAATTGATAAAGATTTTAAATCACCTTTAAATAATGCTTCTGAAATTCTAATTGCATCATCAAGTGCTTCTTTACCATGAATAAATTCTGTTACATTTTCAGCAAGTGCTTTTTGAGCTTCTCGTAAATGTGGTGCTTCATCTCTAGATTGTTCAAGGCGATTAATATCTTCTTTACTTAAGAATGTAAAGTATTTTAAGAATTTAATAACATCTTCATCCGATTGATTAATCCAGAATTGATAAAATTCATACGGTGTTGTTTTTTCAGCATCTAACCAAACAGCTCCAGATTCTGATTTCCCAAACTTTTTACCATCAGACTTTGTCACTAATGGAATAGTTAAACCATAAGCTTCTGTTTGACCATACATACGTCGCATTAACTCAATACCACTTGTAATATTACCCCATTGATCAGAACCACCAACTTGAATTTTACAATTAAGTTCACGATTTAAGTGGCCAAAGTCAATTGCTTGTAAAATAGTATACGTAAATTCTGTGTATGAAATCCCATTTTCTAATCGTGATTGAATTGAATCTTTACCTAGCATATAATTGACACCTACATGTTTACCATAATCACGTAGGAAACTTATTAGTGAAATTTGACTTAACCAATCTTTATTATTAACGAGTACGGCTCCTTTATCTGTGCCAAATTCAAATAATTTATGCATTTGAGCGCTTAAGCCTTCGACATTTTTTGCTACTTGATCTTTAGTTTGTAATACGCGTTCTTCAGATTTACCAGATGGGTCTCCAATCATACCAGTGCCTCCACCAATAAGTACTATTGGACGATGACCATGTTCTTGGAATCGACGTAATGTCATAAATGGTAAAAGATGACCAATATGTAAACTATCAGCAGTTGGATCTGCACCACAATACAACGTTACTTGTTCTTTATTTAATAAATCTTCAATACCTTGTTCATCAGTTTGTTGATAAATTAAACCTCTCCATTGTAATTCTTCTAGTAATGCATTTGACATAGCTATATCCTCCTATAAAATTTATTTTTATTAAATAAAAAAGCACCCTCACAACAATGTAAGGGCGCTTATGCACGTTACCACCATACTTAACAATTCAAGTAGAATTGTTTACTCTATTAATGATACGCTCATTAATAAACGTTGAATAAATAAGTATGAGGTGTATTCATATATAAACACATGTTAGTTCACAGCATCCACTAACTCTCTGTTAAGTTAATTTATATATTACTTCTCCTCTTATTCAATACATATTGAATTGATAATAATTATAAAAAAACCTCTTCTAAAAGTCAAATATGCTAGATATGATATACTGTATTTAAATTTTAGGAGGACTACCATGAAATTATTATTTAAAGAGGTTCAATTTAAAACGTTTGAAAAAAATTATAAATTTATAAAACATATTATGGTAGGCCTTTTGAGTATTGTAGTTTTAGGTTCTATACTTATTGTTCTTGGTACTGCCACTTATTTTCATCATCTCACTCAAGAAGCTTCAAATATAAGTGATACTGAATTAAAACATCGCGTACTACACTTTTCAGGTGATGAGATTTTGAATCACGATAAAAATATTTTAACTGAGTATGATCATTCTCAAAACTCTCTCATCGTAGGTCCAAAACATGTAAATTCAAACGTAATTAAAGCATTAATATCTTCTGAAGACACATTATTTTTTAAACATGATGGAATTTTACCAAAAGCGTTAATAAGAGCAATGATACAAGATGTTTTAAGTTTAAATTCTCGTTCTGGCGGAAGTACAATTACACAACAATTAATAAAGAATCAAGTCTTATCAAATGAAAAAACATATAGTCGTAAGGCAAATGAAATTATATTAGCGATGCGTCTTGAAAAAATATTATCTAAAAATGAAATTATTTATACATATTTAAATATTGTACCGTTTGGACGCGATTATAATGGTGCAAATATAACTGGAATTGCGTCTGCTTCCTATAGTTTATTTAACGTTCCCCCCTCCAAGTTAAATGTTGCACAATCTGCTTATCTTGTTGGCTTATTGCAAAGCCCTTATACGTATACACCGTATGAAGATAATGGTGATTTGAAGTCTTATAACGAAGTTAAAATTAGTATTGACCGTCAGCATTATGTATTAAAACGAATGCTAGTGGAAGGGGTAATCAGTAAAAAGACATATCAACAGGCAAAACAATATACTATTTATGATCATTTATTAACTAAGCCTCAATGAACCAATTAATATCTTATATCACACATTATATTAATTTAAATGATTTATGAGTATTGAATTTAAGAACCTTTTAAAATAAATATATGATAGTAATAACACAAAATATCGATATATCATTTAAATTACCTGAAATTCGTTTTTTACTTGGTTTTGTTGCTAAATCGCTTGTTTTTTCACATGCAATTTTACCAACAAAATGATGAAATTTGTTGGTAAAACAAAAAAAACGTCTGAGACAGTAAATGTCTCAAACGCTTTTTTTAATCTAAATTAGAATAATCCTACTGCATGACCTTCATCAGTGACGTCCATGTTTAATGCCGCTGGTTTTTTAGGTAATCCCGGCATTGTCATAATTGCACCTGTTAATGCAACAATAAATCCAGCGCCTGTTTTAGCTTCTAATTCTCTGATAGTTATATCAAAATCAGTTGGTGCACCTAAAGCGGTTGCATCATCACTAAATGAGTATTGTGTTTTAGCCATACAGATTGGATATTTGCCCCATCCATTGTCGGTAAATTCTTTTAATTGTTTTTTTGCTTTTTTACTGAACGTTACTGAAGAACCACCATAGATTTCTTTTACAATTGTTTCAATTTTTTCTTCTAATGATTGATCTAAATCATACAAGAATTTAAATTCTTGTGGTTGATCGATGACTTCAAGAACTTGATTAGCAAGATCAACGCCACCTTTACCGCCTTTTTCCCATACTTCTGTTAAGGCAATTCGTACATTATTTTCTTTAGCCCAAGCTTTAACTGCCTCAGTTTCGTCTTCAGTATCATGTACAAACGCATTTAAAGCAACCACAGGTTCTACTCCAAATTTTCTAATATTATTAACATGACGCTCTAAATTAACAATACCAGCTTTAACTGCTTCAACATTTTCTTCTTTTAGATTATCTTTACCAACGCCTCCATGCATTTTTAATGCACGAACAGTAGCTACTAGGACAACTGCAGAAGGTTCAAAGCCCGCTTCACGTGCTTTGATGTCTATAAATTTTTCAGCGCCTAAATCTGAACCAAATCCTGCTTCTGTAACAACAATATCTGCTAAATCACGTGCAGTTTCAGTTGCTAAAATCGAGTTACAACCATGAGCTATATTAGCAAATGGTCCACCATGTACAAGTGCTGGTGTTCCTTCAATAGTTTGTACTAAATTAGGTTTAATTGCATCTTTAAGTATCATTGCAAGAGCGCCTTCAACTTTTAAGTCTGCAACAGTAATTGGTTTACGCTCACGAGTATAACCAACTGTAATACGACTGATTTTTTCTTTTAAATCATTAATATTACGAGCTAAACATAAAATCGCCATTATTTCAGATGCTACAGTGATATTGAAACCATCTTCACGTGGAACACCGTTAGTTGGTCCACCTAACCCAACAATGACATTACGTAATGCACGATCATTCATATCAAGTACACGTTTCCATTCAACACGACGTACATCAATTGCTAAATCATTACCTTGATGAATGTGATTGTCTATAAATGCTGATAATGCATTATTCGCTGTTGTAATTGCATGGAAATCGCCGTTAAAGTGTAAATTAATATCTTCCATAGGTAAAACCTGCGCATATCCCCCACCAGTGGCGCCACCTTTAATTCCGAAAGTTGGCCCTAAAGCAGGTTCACGTAAAGCAACCATTACATTTTTATTTAACTCATTAAAAGCATCAGCTAAGCCTACTGTTACAGTTGATTTACCTTCACCAGCTGGTGTAGGGCTCATTGCAGTTACTAAGACAACTTTACCTTTTTCTTCTTTTGATTGAACTTGATTAATATCAATTTTAGCTTTGTAGTGTCCATATTGCTCTAAAGCATGTTCAGGTATTCCTGCTTTTTTTGCAATGTTTCCAATTGGTTTTAATTCTGATTGATTAGCAATATCTAAATCTGATAAATGTGCCAAATTATTTCAACCCCTTGTTTAAAATAAATTTTATGTAATAAGATATTTAGAAATAACTACCAAATCATCTTACTACTTTATAATAACTAACAAACAAATATATGTCGAATACTTGATAGCGTTTACAAAAATATTTAATTTCCTTAAAAATAAATTTAGTAATATTAAAAGGTTTACATAATTATATTACAGTAACCTATATATTAAAAAAGGATAAAATTATTCATTTTATCCTTTTTTTCTACATTACTTTATTTAGTAGTATTTCGATATTCAATTCTATGTGGCAAAACTACATTAGGTTCTGCAATGTCTTCTTCATTCATAAATTTAGTAAGAAGACGCATACCTACTGCTCCGATGTCATACAATGGTTGAATGACACTAGATAGTTTAGGTCTAACCATTTCTACCAAACGCGTATTATTAAAACTAACGATTTGTAGTTCTTCTGGAACTTTTATTCCAGCATCAAGAGCACTATGCAAAATACCAATTGCTTGTTCATCACTAATAGATAATATAGCATCAGGCAAATTATTTTTTAATTTTTCAAAGACATTCACTCCGTCTTTATAGCTTTCTGAACCTGATAATTCTATAGTGTTATTTAACTTTAATTGATGTTTGTTTAAAGCATCTTTTAAACCACTTAGTACATCTTCTTGAGCTTTTTTAGAATAATCTCCACTTACAAGTACAAAATCTTTTGCGCCTGTTTTAATAAGTTGTTCTGTAACTTCTCTGGCAGCTTTAGCAAAATCGATATTAACAGATGCGATATTGTCATCTTTACCATTTGTGCCAGATACTACAACTGGAACTGAAGAATGATTAATTAAATCTTTGATTTCATCAGAAATTGTACCACCTAAAAAGATAATGCCATCTACTTGTTTACTTAACAAATTATTAAAAATTTCTTTTTCTTTTTCTGAATCATTATCTGAATTAGAAATGATAGAGTGATACTTATACATTGTTGCAATATCTTCAATACCTCTAGCAAGTTGAGAATAATAAATATTAGAGATATCTGGTATAATAACGCCTACTGTAGTTGTACGTTTACTAGCTAGTCCTCTTGCAACAGCATTTGGTCTATAATTTAATCTTTGAATAACATCATTTACTTTTTTACGTGTTTCTGGTTTTACGTTTTGATTGCCATTAACTACTCGTGATACAGTTGCCATAGATACACGAGCTTCTCTAGCTACATCATATATAGTTACCGTCATAATTTCCTCCTTGTAAGCGTTTCATTTATTATTATAACGTGTTTTCATATCATTTTCAAAGTTTATCATAAATTGGTTATGTGTCAAATATATAAGACTTATATTCACAATTGTGTCAAATTTTAGTTAATAGATTTAATAAAATCAAAATAAAACTATTCGTTTTAACTAAAAAAGAACAATATAGAAGTTAAATATAAAACTTTCTATATTGCCCTATATTTTAGTAAAAATGAATAGCTAGTAAATTAAAGTATGATGTTTTATTTAAGTTGTTTAGAATTGTACATGTCAGCTAATGGCTTTAATTCATTATAAAATTTATCAAATTCATTTAAATCCATTTGTTGACCACTATCACTTAAAGCTACTGATGGATCTGGATGTACTTCTGCCATTACTCCGTCTGCACCCACAGCAAGTGCTGCTTTTGCAGTCGGTAACATAATATCCTTACGTCCTGTACTATGTGTAACATCTACCATTACTGGTAAGTGAGTACCTTGTTTTAAGATAGGTACGGCAGAAATATCAAGTGTATTACGAGTAGCTTTTTCATAAGTACGAATACCACGTTCACATAGAATAATATTTTTATTACCTTGAGAAGCAATGTATTCAGCTGCAAATGTAAATTCCTCAATAGTAGCTGATAAACCACGTTTTAATAAGATTGGCTTATTTGTACGTCCAGCTTCTTTAAGTAATTCAAAATTTTGCATATTTCTTGCACCAATTTGGAAGACATCTAAGTATTCATCAGCAATTTCGAAATCAGCTGGATTTACAATTTCACTAACAACATTAAGATTGAATTTATCTTTAACATTTTTCAATATTTTAAGCCCTTCAATTCCTAATCCTTGGAAATCGTATGGTGATGTTCTTGGTTTAAATGCACCGCCTCTAATGAATTTCTCACCTTTGGCTTGTAAATCACGAGCTACTGCATCAACTTGTTCTTGAGATTCAACAGAACATGGACCAAATACAAATGATTTATTTCCATCACCAATAACTCCACCGTTATCAAATTTTACAATTGTATCTTCCGGTTTTAATTTTCTTGAAACATATAAGTGTTTTTCATTTTCTGATTTTTGTAAATCAGTAGACGCTTTAAAGATTTCTTTAAACAATTGTTTAATTACATTATCATTAAATGGTCCGTTATTACGATCCATTAATTCATTAATCATTTCTTTTTCTCGTTGAGGGTCATAAACTTTAGTACCTTGCTTAATTTTTTCTTCTCCTATTTTTTGGGCTAATTCCCCTCTTTTTGATAATAAGTCTAGAATTTGATTATTAATTGAAATTATCTCTTCCCTATATTGTTCTAACTTTGTAGACATTCATACTCACCTCAATAAATTTTACTATACTGAATTATATTACTTTAAAGTGGTAAAATAATTGTATTTAGATAGTATTCTAACAATTACATTAAAAATATTCAACTATAAATCAAATAAATTTTCTGATATTTCTGAATTATTAAAATTAATATAATTAATAATACTATATAAAGAATTAAAAGAGCAATGTGAAATATTACACTGCTCTTTTAAAAAGATTAATCATTAAATGTACGTTTTTCTATTTTACTATTTGCTTTTTCAGCTCTTTGTTGTTGCTTTGGCGTTTTGTTTTTATTTTGATTTTTGCGATTCTGATTTTTGCGATTCTGATTTTTACGTTTTTGATTATGGTTTTTATTTTTTTGAGTTGAATTTGATTGAGATGGTTGATGTTGGTGAGTAATAACTCCTTTTTCAAATTTAGCATCATGGTGAGTTTGTTTATTTTTTGTTATTTCTTCATCTTTATTAAATGACTTATGATTTTTAGTTATCAAATTAGGCACTTTATCATGTTTAGAGGATGTTATTGGTGCCTCCTCAAATAATTTTCGAGTATTACTTGCTACATCTTTATTATCTTTTAACTTAGTTTGCTTAGTTCTAGCTGCCGATGCAATTTTAGAAGCTTGTGACTCATTTTCGCTGTTTTGAGTTTGATGACTTCTTGCTGGATTAGATAATTGATTTATTGCTGATTCATTTTGAATTGCACGATGTTGTGCTGCAAGTGCATCTGTTTCTTCTTGTTTTTCATCTTTAGCGATTGCTTCTTTTTTGGCTTCTTGTATTTCTTGCGCTTGTGGTGATTCGTCTGCTAAATTACTTGATGTTTCTGATTGAATTGCTCGACGTTGTGCTGCAAGTGCATCTGTTTCTTCTTGTTTTTCATCTTTAGCAATTGCTTCTTCTTTGGCTTCTTGTATTTCTTGCGCTTGTGGTGATTCGTCTGCTAAATTACTTGATGTTTCTGATTGAATTGCTCGACGTTGTGCTGCAAGTGCATCTGTTTCTTCTTGTTTTTCATCTTTAGCAATTGCTTCTTTTTTGGCTTCTTGTATTTCTTGCGCTTGTGGCGATTCGTCTGCTAAATTACTTGATGTTTCTGATTGAATTGCTCGACGTTGTGCTGCAAGTGCATCTGTTTCTTCTTGTTTTTCATCTTTAGCAATTGCTTCTTTTTTGGCTTCTTGTATTTCTTGCGCTTGTGGCGATTCGTCTGCTAAATTACTTGATGTTTCTGATTGAATTGCTCGACGTTGTGCTGCAAGTGCATCTGTTTCTTCTTGTTTTTCATCTTTAGCAATTGCTTCTTTTTTAGCTTCTTGTATTTCTTGCGCTTGTGGCGATTCGTCTGCTAAGTTATTTGACAACTCATCTTTAATAGCATTTTGTTGTGCTACAATTTCTTCCGCACTATTATGTTCATTATTAATATAATTATTTTCTTTTACTGTAGTTTCAGCCTTGGCTTCTTGTATTTCTTTTGCTAATGGTGATTCATCTGCTAAATGATTTGATGTTTCTGATTGAATTGCTCGACGTTGTGCTGCAAGCTCATCGGAAGAAATACCTGTATTTTTTCTATTTTTTAAGTCTTCAATTTTATGTCTTACATTATCAATTGTTTCTTCTGTTTGTTGTTTAATACTATAATAATTATCTTTAACTTCTTGTTCTTTTGCTTTTAAATCATCAATTTTTTGGTTTGCTTTATTTTTAGTTAAAAGTCCAATAGTTGAGCCAATGATTGCACCGGTAATAAAGCTAACAATAAAACGTTTACGAGACTTAAATCTTGGATCATTATAATAAGTTTTATAATCAATCTCTTGATTAGTATCACTAGCAGCTTGATTTGAGAATTTTGGATGATTATAACTCTCATAGTCATCACGATTATAATGTGGTGTATTAACAAAGTTGTTTTGATCTAGTTGATTTACTCCATGACCGTGTAAGTCATTACTTGAGTTATTTGTTTCAAATGCATCTCTATCGTAATGTTTTGTCGCATTTGTGTGCACATCACCATTAGGTTGATTTACACCACGACCATGTAAGTCATTACCTGAGTTATTTGTTTCAAATGCATCTCTATCGTAATGTTTTGTTGCACTACTTTGCGCTACGTCTTCTTGTTGATTCGCACCTCTACCATGTAAATCATTACCAGTGTTGTTCGTTTCAAATGCATCTCTATCGTAATGTTTTGTCGCATTACTTTGCGCTACGTCCTCTTGTTGATTCGCACCTCTACCATGTAAATCATTACCAGTGTTGTTCGTTTCAAATGCATCTCTATCGTAATGTTTTGTCGCATTTGTGTACACATCACCATTAGGTTGATTTACGCCATGACCATGTAAGTCATTACCTAAGTTATTTGTTTCAAATGCATCTCTATCGTAATGTTTTGTTGCACTACTTTGCGCTACGTCTTCTTGTTGATTCGCACCTCTACCATGTAAATCATTACCAGTGTTGTTCGTTTCAAATGCATCTCTATCGTAATGTTTTGTCGCATTACTTTGCGCTACGTCCTCTTGTTGATTCGCACCTCTACCATGTAAATCATTACCAGTGTTGTTCGTTTCAAATGCATCTCTATCGTAGTGTTTTGTCGCACTACTTTGCGCTACGTCTTCTTTTTGATTCGCACCTCTACCATGTAAATCATTGCTAGTGTTGTTCGTTTCAAATGAGTCACGATTATATTTCTTACTCATATTTATTCCTCCTATAAGAAATGCACTTAAACAAGTAAAAACCTCATTTAAGTGCATTTGATTGAATCATATTAAAAGTTTTTCTCAACGTTTGTAGTGTAATTTTGATTTGCATCATTAGCTACAGAGTTAGCTCTGTAGTTTGCACTTCCTCTACGATAGTGTCTATTTTGCCATTTGTCAGCAATTTCCATTGCAACATTTGACCATTGAACTACTTGAGAAATTTTATCTTCATTTTGAGAAATATTATGTGTGATTGAGTTAGTCACACGATCAACTGAGCTATTTAAAGTTTGAACTGAGTCGCCAATACCTTTAACGCCATCAACAACAGAGTTTAAACGTTCAACTTTACCTTGAATGTCTTCAGTTAAGCGATTAGCTTTATGAAGTAAATCAGTAGTTTCACGAGTAATACCTTGAACTTGACCTTCAACACCATCAAGTGTTTTAGCCACATGATCTAAATTTTTCTTAACTGAAATTAAAACTACAACAATTCCAATACATAAAATTAAGAATGCGATTGCAGCAATAATTCCAGCAATTGGTAAAATCCAATGCATAAAAAACGCCTCCTAAATATTCTTTTAAAATAAAAGTCATTAATTATAAATACCCATAATAATTATATATAAACATATTAGAATTCTTTTGACATACCAATTTTTTCTTCATAAGCACCTTGGATTTTTTGAATATCTCCTGCACCCATAAATAGAATAACAGCATTATCAAATTTTTCTAATACATCAATACTATTTTCATCGATTAACGCAGATCCGTCAATACGATTTATTAAATCTTGGATAGTTAATTCTCCAGTATTTTCACGTATTGAACCAAAAATTTCACATAAAAATACATGGTCTGCTTTACTTAATGCATCAGCAAATTCATCTAAGAAAGCTTGAGTTCTTGAAAACGTATGAGGTTGGAATACTGCAACGACATCTTTATTTGGATATTTTTTTCGTGCTGTTTCAATTGTAGCACTAATTTCTCTTGGATGGTGAGCATAATCGTCTACTAATACTTGTTTTGAAACAAAAGTTTCATTAAAGCGACGTTTTACACCGCCAAATGTTTCTAAAGCTTCTTTAATATTATTAACATCCATTTTTTCAAGATAACTAATTGTAATAACTGCTAAGGCATTTTGAACATTATGATTACCATATTGTGGTGTTAAAAAGTGATCATAGTATTCTCCATTAATATACACATCAAACTGAGTACCATTTTCAGTTATTTGTATATTATCTGCATATACATCATCGTTTTTACTAAGACCATAATAATAAATAGGTACATCTGCTTTTAGATTTCTTAAATGTTCATCATCTCCCCAAGCAATAATCGCTTTTTTTACATTATTTGCCATTTCTTGGAAAGCACTAGCAACATCGTCAATATCTTTAAAATAATCAGGATGATCATAATCAATATTTGTCATAATTGCATAATCTGGGTGATAGCTTAAAAAATGACGTCTATATTCACACGCTTCAAATGCAAAATAATCACTACCTGGTAAGCCCATTCCTGTACCATCGCCAATTAAGAATGATGTTTTCTTGTCTCCATTCATAACGTGAGATAATAAACCAGTTGTAGACGTTTTACCATGAGCACCTGTAACTGCTACCGATGTATATTGATTAATGACTTGACCAAGAAAATCATGATATCTAATCACGTCCAACTTTAATTCATGTGCTTTAACAATTTCTTCATGTGTATCAGGGAAGGCATTACCTTGAATAACTACCATTCCTTCATGTATATTATCTACACTAAATGGTAAAATTTTAATCCCTTTATTTTTAAGTGCTACTTCTGTAAATACATATTTTTCAATATCTGAACCTTGAACTTCATGTCCTAAATCGTGCATAATTTGTGCTAATGAACTCATTCCTGCACCTTTAATTCCGACAAAATGATAATGCGTCATATCCATAAAACTCCTTTAAAATTAATCTTTCTTTAAATCTGCCTCAGTAATAAATACATCTCGTGGTTTAGAGCCGTTTGCTCCAGATATATAATCTAGTTGTTCTAATTGATCGACGATTCTTGCTGCACGATTATAACCAATTTGGAAATGTCGTTGGATTAATGAAGTAGATATATGTCCTTCTTTGACCATAAAACTACAAACATCATCAAATAATTCATCTCGTGCTTGAGTTTGAGTCTTTTTCAACAATTCTTTTTCTTCAAATAAATATTCTGGTTCTCTTTGTGCTTTGATGAAATCAACGACATCATCAATTTCTTCATCAGATACAAATGTACCTTGTACACGTATAGGTTTATTCATACCACTACCTAAATATAGCATATCACCGTACCCTAATAGTCTTTCAGCGCCTCCACTATCAATAATAGTTCTAGAGTCCACGCTTGAAGACACCATAAATGCAATACGTGTTGGTATATTAGCTTTAATAAGTCCAGTAATAACATTAACTGAAGGTCTTTGTGTCGCTACTAACATATGAATTCCACAAGCTCTCGCTTTTTGAGCAATTCTAGCAATAGATTGTTCTACTTCTTGTGGAGCCATCATCATTAAATCTGCTAATTCATCAATAACAATGACTATCTTAGGCATACGTTGTTCGTAAGACGCTTTTTTATTGAAAGCAGTAATATTGCGTACGTGATATTTTGCAAACAGTTTATAACGTCTTTCCATCTCTTCAACAGCCCACTTTAAACTTTGAGTAGCTGCTTTAACATCTGTAATAACTGGTGAAACAAGATGTGGTAAGTCATTATATGGCGCTAATTCAACCATTTTTGGATCAATCAATAATAATCTCAACTCTTCTGGATGATTTTTATATAATAATGACATTAATATACTGTTAATACATACAGATTTACCTGAACCTGTCGCTCCAGCTATTAAAGCATGAGGCGTTTTAGCAATATCCATTAATAATGGCTCATTATTAATCCGATTACCCATAGCTACTGTTAATTTAGATTCAGTATTTTTAAACTTAGATGATTCTAAGATTGATTTTAAACTTACTTTTGAAGAATTTTGGTTTGGTACTTCAATACCTACCAAGCTTGTACCTGGAATAGGTGCTTCAATTCTTATATCTTTAGCGGCCAGTGCCATTTTTAAATCATCTTGCAAAGCAGTAATTCTCGAAACTTTCACACCTTTTTCAACAGCTAACTCAAATCGTGTTACACTTGGACCTACAGTCACATTTTGAACTTCTGCAGGAACATTAAAGTAATAAAACGCATCATTTAATTCTTGTTTTTTCTCTTCAATCCATGAGTTATCAATTTGATGAATTTCCGGATCTTCTAATAATTCAAGACTTGGTAATTTAATATTAGGACCTTTTCTAATCGCAGCTTTACTTTCGTGTTGCTCGTTTTCATCTTGATCTTCATTCTGAGTATTTAATGTCATAGATATGGCTTGTGTATTTTCATTTTGTACATTTGAAAGTTCACTCATTTCATCTTCTTGATTATCTTGAAGTGATTGTTCATTAATATTCTTTTTAATATGCTCTTCATGATTATTAGTCGCTTTTACTGATGGACTTGAACTTGGTGTAATAACTGATTTATTTTCCAATTTTGTCTCAGGTTTTAATTCTGGAACGCTAACTTTATTAGTTTTTTTGAATTTTTTAGTATCCATCAAACGTTTTTTGTCAGATGGCGTCATCACAACGTTAAAAGGTTTACTACCCGGAATGATTGAAGATTTAATAGATGATGAAACATCCTCATTTTCAACGATTTGTTTGTTATCATCTTCTAATTTTTCATCTTCAGTGTTAGATGATGAGTCATGAACTGAATCATTGTTATGTTCAACTTGTTCAGAAGCATACTCAGTATCTGTTTCAATTGCATTATCAATTGAATGGTCAATGTCATCATCGTTATGATTTGATTGTTTAGTTACCTCTTCATTCGAAGAAGCGTTCATCTCATGATACTTCGCTTCCTCTACTTCTTCTTTTGAAGTATAATTATCGTCTTGCAATTCATTAGCTTTATTTAAATGAGCATCTTCATTTTTATTAAGATGATGCTGTCTGTCTTTTGTTGAATGTATAGGTGATACGTTAAGATTATCGTCTGACAATTGATCATCATTATGTTCGTCTGTAGATGTCGTATCATTAACTTCTCGTATTTCTACATCTTTATCATTAACAGTTTGAATATTTGGGACAGATTTCAAATCAATTTCTTCATATTGATACTGCTCATCATCGTCATCATAATTAGATGTATTTGAATCAGTTTGAGTCCCTTCATCAATCACATGATTATTCATCGTATTCTCATTTGAGTCTTCCATTTTATCAGTACTATCTTCTGTATATGTCGGTCTCTCTTCATCATTATTTTCTTCATGATCTAGAGAACTCTCTCCAGTGTACTGCTTAGCTTGATTTGCATACATTTCATCAATGACTTTTTGGATTTCGTTATCATTATCCGCTGATTGTTGACGCTTATTCTGTAAAGCTTCTTTAAACTTACGTTTTTGTTGTGCTTTTTTTTCTCTTTCACGTCTAATTTCTTCTACTATTTGTGACGCATAAATATTCTCAATATTCACCGTATTATCTTTTTGAGAAAAATTAGGAACGTTACTTTTTGAAGATGTAGTTTCATAAATATTAGAATTTTGATCATTAATAATTGAAACATCAGTATCTTCATACTTAGTTTGACTCAACGGTTCATTTTTAGACTTGCTTATATTTGTTTTTACATCATTATCAGATACTCGTTGTGCTGTTTGATCTTGTTTTGAATTATTTTTCTCGTCATTATGATTATCGTTATTCTCATTCTCTTTTAGTGGAGGGATAACACCGTTTTCAATTGGTCGGCGTTTTTTTGTACCAAATACTGCAGACGGTACTTCTGAAGTTCTAAAACTTGAATGGTGATATGTAGAATTCGATGTCGTTTTATAATTTGCTTTAAAACGCTCCGATTGTAATTTCACATGAGAATGATTATTTGTATGCTTATGATATTGAGAAGTCGTTTTTCTATTATTTTTCTCATTTAATTGTGTACTATTCAACGACTTATTACGTTTATTAGAAGGTCTTTCTTTAATTGAAGGCACTCCAGTATCATCATGATTTGTATACTGTCTTCTTCTGCGTCTTCGAGTATCTGTTGCACTGTCATAAGTTTGAGGATAGTCATTATTATTATCTATTTCATCATAACTATAAGCGCCATAACCAAATTCTTTATCAACTTTAGGTGATTTCTGCGACATATATTCATCTTCATCAACTTCTCTGTAAACCGCTTCATCATATATTTCAGCATCTTGCCCTAAATCAATAGGAAAACGAAATTTTCCACGCGGACGATCATAGATATCATCATTTTCAGGAAGTAAGGTATGCTCACCATTCTTTTGTGTTTCTGAGTTATGTCGACGTTTATTTTTTCGTCTTAGTAATTCTTCATCAGAATGTTTATCATTGCCAAATAATTCATCAAACCAACTCATACTTCCACATCCTTCCTAGTTTTTTTAATCAAAAAATGCATTGCCTACTTTATAATCATCAGACAATACCATGATTCCTTTTTCTTGAGGTGCATTAGGCAAGTTCAATTCTCTCATTGAACAAATCATACCACTTGATGCAACACCACGTAATTCAGCATCTTTAATTACCATTCCACTTGGCATAACTGCACCGACTTTAGCTACGACAACTTTTTGACCTGCTTCTACATTTGGCGCACCGCACACGATTTGTAGTTTTTCACTACCGACATCAACTTTCAAAATACTTAATTTATCAGCATCAGGATGCTTTTCTTTAGTTTCTACATAGCCTACAACAAATTTAGGTGATAAATCCGCTTCAAGTTGATAATCAAAACCTGCATTTGTAATTGATTGTTGTATAGCTTCTACAAGCGTTTCATTTAATTTAATATGACCCTTACTATTAACTGAATATACTTTTGAAAAATCGAAAATATTAAATCCAACAATTTGATTTTCATGTTTAATAGCAACCACATTATTTTTTATTTCATATTCAAAAGGCCCATCTGTTGGTTCAATTTGTAAAAATGCAACGTCCCCTACGCCTTCTTTATTATAAAATAAATTCATTTAAATTCTCCTTTTTACGTATTATTAGTTATTTTTTATTAAATTTTTTACGATTCGCTTCTAAACGTTGAATAACGTTTGGATCTCTTTTTTGTTTATTATTTTTTCCTAAAATAAAAATCGGCTCTAAATGTTCTTTTTTATAACCAAATGAAAGTGACGTTATAGGTACAAGTCCCTTAGTAAAAAATTCCATCGTCAAGTGTGCCATAACATCATAGCCTGTTTTATTGCGTATATCAGCAATAATTAATACATCTTGATGAGGAACAGCGACTAACATTTCACCTTCACATTGAGCTTCAATGTCATTTAAAAACTTTGTATTTAAAATACGACTCGCATCATATCCGTCATTTGAATTGATAAAATAAAAAATATTTCCTTTTACTTCATCTGTTTTATATTTATTCTCAAGTTTACGTATATTAAACAACGACATTTCTTTAATTTGTTGTGAAGTTAAACCTAGTGTTTTTAACATACTTTCATCAATTAATCGGTACGATTTTCCTAAATCAAGTGCATAATAAATATTAGTTTCTGCAGTATGTTCTTCAATAACAAATTGATGACCTTCTTTAGTTTTTTTATCAAAACTAGTTGATCTTATTACAGGCATAACTTGAATATCTTTCATTTTAGATAGACCATTATCATCCATTTGTGCAATTGCCTCTTCAACATAATAGATAATTTCATCAATGATTTTCTCTTTTTGTTCTTCATACTTCGCTACAATTGCATTAAGTTTGATAGTTACGCCTTTAAAATTATCTCGTCTATATATACGTAATGTTTCTTCTTCACGATCAAACTTAAAATCAACGTCTAAATGTTTTAAACGTTGTTTTAATGTATCTCTCATTTGAAAGACGTTCATATTAAAACACTCCTATTTTCGCACCTTACAATATTTTACAATAAAAAGAGCTCCAGTTACAGAAAAATTAGGCTATTCTTTCATATAAATAAGAAGTTTAAGTCCTAATTACTCATTTACACATATTGACTTAAAAATGAATCTATTTGTTCGATTGATTTTCGTTCTTTTCCAATATAACTTCCCATTAATTCACCATTTTTATATACGAGAAAACTTGGAATACCCATGATATCATTTTCAATTGCTAAATCTATAAATTTATCTCGATCTACTGATACAAATTTAAAATTAGAGTATTTTTTTTCTAATTTCGGTAAATCTGGTTCAATCACTTTACAATCTGGACACCATCCAGCTGTAAATTCAAATACCGTTTGTTCATTTTTCAATTCTTCAAATTGTTTTTCAGTTTCTAATGTAATCATATTATTTCTCCTCACTTTGAAATTGTAATGTTAAAATGTTTTCATTTGTTAAGTGACTCACAGCTTGTTTTAATAATTCACGCGCGGCATAATAGTCTCTAATATCAAATACCGCATCTGTACTATGAATATATCTTGCACATACGCCTATAACTGCTGTAGGTACACCTTTATTTGCTTTATGGATTTCTCCCCCATCTGTACCACCTGGTGAAATATAGTATTGTGAACGAATATCAAATGTATCAACTAACTCCAGTAGATAGTCTCTGAAACGTGGAGAGAGAATCATTGTACCATCTTTAATTCGAATTAATGTTCCTTCACCTAATTGACCAGATAATTGCTGTTTACCTTTAATATCATTTGCAGGAGAACAATCTACAACGAATGCTATGTCTGGCTGTATTAATTCAGTTGATGCTTTTGCACCTCTTAATCCAACTTCTTCTTGAACATTTGCACCCACATATAAATCTACATCTAATTCTACATCTTTGAGTAATTCTAATATTTCAATTGCTAAGACACAACCGTAACGATTATCCCATGCCTTAGCACTATATCGATGTTCAGATAATTGAGTGAATGGTGTAAAAGGAACAATTGTGTCCCCTATTTCTATTCCACGTGATCGAACTTCTTTATCACTTTCTGCTCCTATATCTAACATTAAATCTTTAATCTCAGGAACCGCTTCATTACCTGTTCTAAAATGTTTTGGTATATTCGAAACTACACCTACAATTTTTTCACCTTTTCTATTTTTAACCTGCAGTCGTTGTCCTTGCCATATATCATTAGATACGCCGCCTAAATTAGTAAACTGTAACATGCCATTTTGAGTGATGTTCGTAATCATAAAGCCAATTTCGTCCATATGAGCCGCTACCATCACACGCTTTGCATTTTGTTTTTTTGATTTTTTTACACCAAAAATACTTCCCATATGAGTTGTTATCACTTCATCTACAAATGGTGTTATTTCTTGTTTCATGTAGTCACGTACTTCTTCTTCAAAGCCTGGTGCTCCATGTAATTCTGTTAATGTTTTTATACGAAGTAAAGTTTTATCGTTTTCCATTACATAAACACGCTCCTTAAATGTATTATATCATTTTGATTATGGTAAACTAATAATAAGAACTATTAATAGAAAGGTTAGATTCGATAATTATGACTCGTCAGACTATAAAATATATCTCCATTCCCATCGTAATAACTATAGGAGCATCTACGGCTTTTATACTCTATCGTACATTGAAAAACAAAAAAGTAAAAAATCCGGATAGAATATTAGAGGAAGTAAAATCATATTTTATGGATATTAAAGGTTCTTACATTCTTCATGAACCTTTACAAAATAAAGAGCAATATTTAAATCGTCTTGTTTATCAAGGTGGTATTACTCAAAATAAAAACAACCATGATATAGAGTATACTTTCTATGCTGATGCACACACAGGTGAAATACTTACTATTGAAGAAAATTAATATTACTTTTTTGATATTTAAAAAACATTTTAATACTTTTTTTACTTCATATTCATATTTTAAATTATATTTGTTTGATGTTTTTATTAATTTTTTATCATTTTCGAACTTAACAGTAAAGTAACGATTACTATGATAATACAAAAATCAATAATCCTTTTAGATGAAATATGGACTAAATTTTTTCTTTTTCTCTTATATATTGCATGGATGTTTATCATATGTACTTATATTTATCATAAAGAGCAATAAATGATAAAACAACACACGAGCGTAAGAATGTATTTGCTTCTTACGCTCGTGTGTTGGATTTAATATATTATTTATTAATTTTTATGAAATTTGGCTTCCATTCTATAAATACGGGAACCTTTATCAGAAAATTTTTTCTCATATTCAGTTAATATATTATCTTCATCATCTTCATCATGAAGATTTAAATTTAACTTTGTAAAATACATTCCATATTGTGACATGCTTTCAAGACTATAAGCAAATAAACCTCTATTATCTGTTTTAAAGTGTATTTCTCCATCTTCTTTAAGAATTTGTTCATATAGAGCTAAAAAAGTGCGATACGTTAAACGACGTTTTGCATGTCTTTTTTTTGGCCAAGGATCCGAGAAATTTAAATAAATTCTAGATACTTCATTCTCTTTAAAGTACTCATTTAGTTCAATTGCATCATTGCAAATCATTTTTAAATTTGTGAGTCCTTTATCCTTTACTTTATCAAGCACTTTATACATAACGCTTTTTTCACGTTCTAAAGAAACAAAATTAATTTCAGGATGTTGCTCTGCAAGTGTAGTTATAAATTGCCCCATTCCTGAACCGATTTCAATATAGATTGGCTGTTTCTTATCAAACCAATCACTCATTTTGCCAGCATGCGAACCATCCATGTCTACTAGGTCAGGATGTTCTTTCAAATAATCTTCTGCCCATGGTTTATAACGGACTCTCATGTATTAAATCTCCTTAAATAAATAAATTACTATTCATTACCTCATTTAAAAATTTGAGCCATGTGTTCATATCTTTAAATCTTTTTTGTTCTTCATACCATTGAATCATGCCGATTGATTGAATCACAGTATACCATTTCATACGTTTATTTAAGTCCATACTTTCTTTAACACCATAAGTATTAAACCAGTTAGACCATTGTTGTTTTGGAACGTAGTTGTATAGCAGCATACCAATATCGATGGCTGGATCAGCAATCATTGCACCTTCCCAATCTACTAAAAATAACTCATCACGATCAGAAAGTAACCAGTTATTATGATTAACATCACCATGAACTACTGTAAAGAAACGTGAATCTAAATTAGGAATATGATCTTCCAAGTAAGTTAATGCTTTTCGAATAATATGATGGGTTAATACGTCTCTAGATAAAGAAGCATTAATTTTCTTTAACATAATATTTGGGGTAATAGGCTCCATTTCCATACGTTTTAACATATTAAGTAGTGGTTTTGAACCATGTATTTTTTTGAGAAGTTCAGCAACTCTTCTTTGAGACATTTCAGATGGTGTAAGTTCTCTACCATTTTTCCAATGTTGTGCTGTTACCACTTCGCCTGTTTCAATACGTTTTGTCCAAACTAACTTAGGCACAATACCTTCTGCAGATAAAGCTGCAATAAATGGATTTGAGTTACGCTTAAGAAATAATTTTTGTCCATCTTGTTCAGCCATATACGCTTCTCCAGATGCTCCACCTGCAGAATCAAGCGTCCACCCTAATTGATAAAACTGCTCCAACTCGTTCACCTCACTTTCAACTAGAAAATGGCTCGAGAAATATAGTTTTTCAAGAGCCATATATCTAATTTAATCATCGCTTTTTATCTAACGATTATATTTCTAACTTTGTTTTTGTTATATTGATAAAATTATTATTTAAATGTCTTCAAATCATTTAAATTTTTTACGTTATCTCTTTAATCACTCAATGATGATTTTATAATTTTTAGCTTAATTTTTCAACTGAAAATGAGAAACAAAATGATACATTTTACTAGTATGAAAAAGCTAAAATCCCGAATGCTTTATAAATATTATAACATATCATATACATCATCGTTGAAGAAATTTAAAGTTAATTGATACTTTTTGATTCAATATACTTTTCGAATCCTTCTTGTAATTTTTTAGTAATTGGACCTACTTTACCATCATTTACAATTTCGCCATCAATCTTAACGACAGGTGTTACTTCAGCAGAAGTACTAGACACAATGACTTCATCTGCATTTTTTAAGAAATCAACTGTAAATGTTTCTTCATTAAATGGTATGTTGTCATCTTCAGCAACCCATTTAATTACTTTTCGAGTAATACCATTTAAAATGTAATTATTAACGGGATGTGTATAGATTTCGCCATCTTTAATCGCATACACATTACTTGACGCACCTTCAGTAACAGTTTCATCTCTATGTTGAATGGCTTCTGTTGCATTATATTTAACTGCATATTCTTTAGCAAGAACATTTCCTAATAAATTTAAACTTTTAATGTCACAACGTAACCATCTAATATCTTCAACTGTTACAGCATTAATGCCATTTTCAAAGTCGTCGTATGGACGATCATAACTTTTAGCAAATGCCATAATAGCAGGTTTAACTTCTGGAGTTGGGAAAGAATGGTTTCTTGGTGCTACACCTCTTGTCGCTTGAATATAAATTCCACCATTTTGAATGTCATTGATTTTTAAAAGTTGTCTTACAATATCTGTTAGCTCCTCGACAGTATAGCCTAAATCGATTTGAATTTCACTCGCACTTCTAAGGAACCTTTCAAAGTGTTCAGTTACTGTAAATAATTTACCGTTGTATGCACGAATATATTCATATATACCATCTCCAAATACATAACCTCGGTCTTCATAAGACACTTTTGCGTCTTCTTGATTTAAAAATTCTCCGTTAATAAATACTTTTGTCATTATTTATCCCTCCACACATAGTGAATAAATTGCTTCTAAATAGATACTTGTTGCGTTGAATAATTGTTTTTTAGTAATATATTCATTCTTTTGATGCATTAAATCCTCTGAATCTTCAAACATAGCTCCAAATGCAACACCTTTGTCTAAATTACGTGCATAAGTGCCTCCACCAATTGTATAAGGTTCTGTCATATCACCTGTTTGATTTCTATAAGCAGTGACAAGTTTTTGTACAAATGGATCATTTTTATCTACGAAATGAGGTTGTTGAACTTTACCTAATTCTATTTCAAACCCTTGAGATTTGATTTCATTTTTAAAACGTTCTAAAGCAGTTTCAAATTCGAAGCCTTTAGGATAACGTAAATTGATACCAAATTTGCCACCTTTTTCTTTATCATACGTAATGATACCTACGTTTGTTGTCACGTCTCCCATAACATCAGTATGGAACTTCATACCCATTTTTTCACCAAAATGAGATTCATGTAAATAACGATTACTAAATTCAGCGAATTCTTTTGCAGCTTGATTAAGATTCAAAGTTGATAGGAAGTCAATAAGATATAAACCAGCATTCACACCAAGTGAAGGATCCATACCATGGACGGCTTTCCCTTCAACAGTTAATATCAATTCACCATTATCTACAACCGCTTCACCTTCTAGTTGACGTTGGTCTAGATAATGTTCGAAATGTTGAACTACGTCTGTCATATTTTTTTCAACCAAAATATGTGCTTTAGCATGATCAGGAACCATGTTATAACGTTGACCAGATTTAAATGAAAGAAGTTTTGCTTCTGAATGATCAGTATGATGTGAGCTTACATTTTGGACTAAATCAAATGTTGTAATTCCTTTTTCACCATGAATAGCAGGGAATTCAGCATCTGGTGCAAAACCTAAAGCAGGCATTTCTTCTGTTTTGAAATATCTTTCTGTACATTTCCAGTCAGATTCTTCATCTGTACCAATAATAATATGAATACGTTTTTTCCAATCTATATTCATTTCATTTAAAATTTTAACTGCATAGTAAGCTGAGATAGTTGGACCTTTATCATCAAGTGTACCTCTTGCCACAATAGCATCATCTGTTACAACAGGTTTAAATGGATCAGAATCCCAACCGTCTCCAGCAGGAACGACATCTACATGACATAAAATTCCCAATACATCTTCACCTTGACCTGCTTCAATTCTTCCAGCAATATGATCAACATCATGGGTAGAAAAACCATCTCTTTGAGCGATTTTATACATATAATCAAGAGCTTCACGAGGTCCAGGACCAACTGGTGCTTCCTCTGAAGCTTGACTATCATCTCTCACACTCTTGATTGAAAGTAATCCATTTAAATCTTCAATAATTTGACTTTCATATTCTTGTACTTTTTCTTTCCACATTAGAGATCAACTTCCTTTTCAATAGATATACCTATTATTTTACATAAATCTAGTATTAAATGACAACAAGATGTCAGAAAATTTCATAGTACATATAAAAAAAGAAGTGAGAAAAAATTTTCTCACTTCTTTAAAATTTAAGTTTAATGTCTATCGTCTAAGGCATTATGATTGTTTTTCAAATCTTCTTCAGTGACTACTCTTAAATTATTATTAACAGTTGCGCCACCTTCATCATCAAATTTACCTTCTGCTAATTCATGTGTATCATTTTTTTTAGTATTCACATTAGTGAATTTAGATTTTTCATCTTGTAATAAAGATTTAGGATCATTTTTTAAACGATTTGCATAACCTTGTGGGTCATTCTTTACGTTTTGAATTGTTTCATTTGCTTTTGAGCTAATATCATTAACTAGCCCTTTCGCATTTTGTTTATAGCCTTCTGGATTTTCTTTATATTTATTATACTCAGCTTTTAATTTATTTCTGCTACTTTCACGTGATAATGCTACTGCAGCCGCTGCAGCACCAATTCCTGCCACAATTCTTAATAAACCTGCACTTTTAGCCATCATATTACCCCTTTTCTCTTTTATTACTATAAAAGTTTTAATTCTTCTGAAGTTAGTAAACGATACTCTCCAGATTTTAAGTTTTCATCTAACGTCAAATTAGAAATTTTAAGACGTTTTAATTCTAATACCTCATTATCAATTGAATGAAACATTCTTTTCACTTGATGATACTTTCCTTCATAAATAGTAACTAAAGATAATTTATGATCTAGTTTTTCAAGTTGTGCTGGTTTTACTTTGCCATCTGATAGTTCAATTCCATTTTTAAAAGCAATAATATCTTCGTTTTTAATAGGATATTTAGAGGTTACTTTATACGTTTTAGACACATGTTTAGATGGACTCATTAAATTATGGTTAAATTGTCCATCATTAGTAATAAGTAATAAACCTTCAGTATCTTTATCTAATCTGCCTACTGGAAATATATCAAGATGGCGGTAATCATCAATAAGATCTATCACTGTTTGATTTATATCATCATAAGTAGCAGAAACATATCCTTTGGGTTTATTTAACATAATATAAACATGATTAATATACTCTATTATTTTGCCATCTACAGTAATTTCATCTTGCTCAGGATTCACTTGGGATTTAGGCGATTTTTCCACTTTATTATTAACTTTGACACTATTTTTCTTTAAAAGCTGCTTTACCTCAGTACGCGTGCCAACTCCCATATTCGATAAAAATTTATCTAACCTCATCTTAAGAATCCAACTTTACGTCTAATCTTTGCTGGTAATTCACCAAGAAATTGATCAGCTAATCGATTTTTAATTGTGATACCGCCATATACTAATGCACCGATAATAACCCCAACAAATAATATAATCATTGCTCCAAATTTATGTTCTACAGGGACAAAATGACCTAAAATTAAGTAAACAATTTCTACACTAATCATCATGATTAAACTATAAATAAAAATTTTCGCTACTTGCACAAATGTTTCTGTAAATTCATATTTCGCATATATTTTTAAAATAAAGAAATTTGCTGTAATCGCAAAACTCAATGCAATAGCAGTACTTAAAATTGCTCCTGCAGTATGGAAAGTCATAATCAATGGAATATTAAGTGCTAACTTTAATACAACGGATCCTAAAATTACAAATACTGTCAATTTTTGTTTGTCTATGCCTTGTAACATCGAAGCAGTAACACTGAGTAAAGAAATTAATATTGCTACAGGGGCATAGATAAATAACATTTTGTTTCCATCTGGATTATATTGATAGAAAACTGTATATAAAGGTGCAGCCAGTGCCATTATCCCTAAACTTGCTGGAACTGTAATATACATTAATACACCGATTGATGTTTTAATTTGACGATGCATTTCAGTTAAACGACCTTCTGCATATGTTTTAGTAATATATGGTATTAAACTTACCGCAAAACCTGCTGCAAGTGATGTTGGAATCATTACAATTTTATTGGTTGTAAAGTTTAATATCGTAAAGAAATAATCTTTATTTGCATGGAATCCTGCTGCATCTAGTGCATTGTTATGTGTAAATTGATCAACAAGGTTAAATAATGGAAAGTTTAAACTAACAATTACAAACGGAATACTGTATGCAATAATTTCTTTATACATTCTTCCATAAGAAATGTCTAATCCTGTACGATCAGACTCTACCATTTTTTGAATGTGAGGTTTACGTTTTTTCCAGTAATACCAAAGAGTAAATAAACCTGCAATTGCTCCCACAGCGGCTGCGAATGTAGCTACACCATTAGCTTGTAGATATGTACCATGAAAAACATTTAAAACTAAATAACTACCTATTAATATAAATATAATTCTGGCTAATTGTTCAGTAACTTCAGATACAGCAGTTGGACCCATCGATTGATAACCTTGGAATACCCCTCTCCATGTTGCTAATAGTGGGATAAAAACCACTACTATACTGATGATACGAATAATCCAAGTAATCTCTGGTACTGTCCATCCACCTTTTCCTTCTTTTTGACCTAAAGTAATAACTGCAATATCAGGTGCTAAATAAAACAATATTAAAAATCCTATAATACCTGATATCGACATTACGATAAAACTCGATTTATAGAGTTTCTGTCCAACTCTATATGCTCCTATTGCATTATACTTTGCTACAAATTTTGAAGCTGCTAAAGGCACTCCAGCTGTCGCGACAGCAATAGCAATATTATAAGGAACATAAGCATAGTTAAATGGCGCTAACTTTTCCTCCGCATTTGCACCCATAATCGCATAAAAAGGAATTACAAATAAAACACCTAGAATTTTAGTAATTAAAATACTAAATGTTATTAAAAAGGTTCCGCGCACCATTTCCTTATTTTCACTCATATTCAATCTTCCTATCTTTAATTTAATCAAACTATGTCGTTATACATCTGTCTAAACTAAGGACTTGCATTACTATAAAATATATCACAAAATACTTATTGTTTCTCGTTTCTTTTTAAGTTTTTTTTGTCAATTATTCTCACTATTATTAAATAAAAATATTGTAAGTTTTTTATTTATGTATTTAATACACTTTTTAACGCAAAATTCTACTTCGGTTCGCAAAATAATAAGTATTTATGTAGAATATAAATGTATGATAACGGAGGTTAATATATGTATCAAACAATAATCATTGGCGGTGGACCAAGCGGATTAATGGCAGCAGTTGCTGCGAGTGAAAATAGTAGTAAGGTTCTATTAATCGAAAAGAAAAAAGGTCTTGGAAGAAAATTAAAAATTTCTGGTGGTGGTAGATGTAATGTGACTAATCGTCTACCTTATGAAGAAATCATCAAAAATATACCCGGAAACGGTAAATTTTTATATAGTCCATTTTCAAAATTTGATAACGAATCCATAATAGAATTTTTTGAAAGTCGTGGTATAAAATTAAAAGAAGAAGATCATGGAAGAATGTTTCCAGTTTCAAACAAATCACAAGATATTGTTGATACTTTAGTTAATACAATTAAGAATAACAACGTTGAAATTAAAGAAGAAACTGTTGTTAATGACATTTCTAAAAATGATCAATCTTTTATAGTAAAAACACAAGATGGCGAATTTGAATCAAAAACAGTTATTATTGCGACTGGTGGAACAAGCGTCCCCCAAACTGGATCCACAGGTGATGGCTACAGATTTGCTAAAAATCTAGGCCACACTATTACTGAATTATTCCCTACTGAAGTTCCTATTACATCTAGTGAATCTTTTATTAAAAATAAAACACTTAAAGGCTTAAGTTTAAAAAATGTAGAATTATCAGTTTTAAAGAAAAATGGTAAAAAACGTATTAGTCATCAAATGGATATGATTTTTACACACTTTGGTGTAAGTGGACCAGCTGCATTACGTTGTAGCCAATTCGTTTATAAAGAACAAAAAAATCAGAAAAAACAAGACATACAATTACAATTAGATGTATTTCCAGAGATTTCTTTACAAGATTTAGAAAATAAAATAAAGAAAATCTTAAGCGAAGAACCAGACAAATATATAAAAAATGCACTGCGTGGTTTAATAGAAGAAAGATATTTATTGTTTATGCTAGAACAGGCTAATATTAATGAAAATACAACATTTCATCATCTTTCAAATCAACAGTTGACTCACCTCGCAGAACATTTCAAACAATTCATTTTCACTGTTAATGGTACCCTTTCAATTGAAAGAGCATTTGTTACGGGTGGTGGCGTTTCTCTTAAAGAAATATGGCCTAAAACAATGATGTCAAAAATTCAACCTGGTTTATTTTTATGTGGAGAAGTATTAGACATTCATGGGTATACAGGCGGCTACAATATTACAAGTGCTTTAGTTACCGGCCACGTCGCTGGAAACGAAGCTAGACAATTTATATATACTTAAAAATAAAAAACACTTCAAAAGTTAAGTAAAATTATAACTTTTGGAGTGTTTTTTATTTCATATTTTGAATACGAAGATAACTGAATTTATTTTTTATTATTTATCTTCTTTTTTTCTTCGTTTTAATAATAATAGCAGACCACTTAATAATGTGAACTCAGCTAAAGATAATAATGAGTTTTCATTTTCACCTGTATAAGGTAGAGTATTTAATTTTGAATGATTATTATTCACATTAAATTTATTATTAAAATTATTAAATGTAACTTTGTTGTCATTAACCAATCCAAAGTTATTTTCAAATTGCTTAACATTCACATGTTCAATCTCATTAATAGTCACTCTCGTTAATTCATTAATATCATTAGTAGTCACATTTTCAACTAATTTATTTAAGGCTTTCATAACATAAACATCAATTTGTTTATAAGCTTTATTTCTATTATATTCTGATATATTTGTTAATCCTTTAATATACGCTTTACGTTTATTTGCTACATCAAAAATTTGGGCTTTAGCTTTCAATTTTACTTTGTCGATTAGAACTATTTTATTAAATTCTTGAAGATAATGTATTTTTATATTATCAACTTGTTTATTAGTTTGAACTTGGTTTACTTTTTCTTCTGCTTTTTTATATGATTCATCAAGTTTTTGTTTTATGAATAGTTTTTCATCTATTGTAAATGTTTGATCAGATGATACTTTATCTTTTAATTTTTGTAATTCCACTTCTAATTTAGATAAAGCATCTGCTTTTTTAATAACTTCAACTTGAATACTATTAATTGATTGTTTACCTTGCTCTGTAGTCTGATCGACATCTGAGTTAGTATTGGCACCTTCGAGCAGTTTTTTAGCTCTCATTACTGCCTCTTCTACTTTTTGTTTTGCTGCATCCTTTTCTTCTTTTGTTGCGTTTGGTGTTTGATCAATTTCTGCTTTCTTTTGTTTAGCTAATTCGTCGATAGTTTGTTTAGCTACAGATTTTTTAACTATTTCTGGTTGGATTTCATCAATAGCATGTTTACCACTTTCTTTGGCTATTTCAACATCAGAATTAGTCGTAGATTGAGCAATATTATTCTTTGCTTTTATAACTTCTTCATCTACTTTTTGTCTAGCCACATCCTTTTCTTCTTTTGTTGCATTGTGATTATTCTCAATTTCTGCTTTTTTAATTGTTGCTTCATCATCTATCGCTTGTCTAGCTAAAGATTTTTGTATTGTCTCTGGTTGAATATTAGATATAATTGAAATTCCAATTTGAGTTGATTGATCTACTGTATCATTCGTTGTAGATTGATCAACATTATGTTTCGCTTTTGTTGCTGCTTCATCTACTTTACGTTTTGTCATTTCTTTTTCTTCATTCGTTGCTTCATGATTACTATCAATTTCTGCTTTTTTTGCTGTTACTTCATCATCTATAGATTTTTTTGCTTGTGTTTTTTTCAAAGCTACCGCATTTATATTATTTATTGCACTTATACCATTAATTTGTGCATTATCTACATTGGAATTATTTATTGATTGATCAACATTTCTTTTAGCTTTATTAACCTCATCATCAATTTTTTGTTTAGCTATGTCTTTTTCTTCTTTTGTTGTCGAATTATCTTGATCAATTAGATTTTTTCTAAGAGTTGCTGCTTCATCTATCGCTTTTCTTGCTTCTGATTTTTTAACTACTTCTGGTTGTATATTTTCAATAGTATTTTTACCAGTTGTTTTAGCATTATTCACACCATCATTTGTTGTAGCTTGATCTATATTATTTTTCGCTTTTATAACTTCTTCATCAACTTTTTGTTTTGCTGCTTCTTTTTCTTCTTCAGTTGCATCTAGCATTTGATTAATTTTTTCTTTTTTTACTTTTGCTACTTCATCAATTGCTTGTCTTGCTAAAGATTTTTTAACCACTTCTGGTTGTATATTATTGATCTCTGTATTTCCTGTTGTTTTTGCTTGATCCACTGCATCATTTGTTGTAGCTTGATCAATATTATCTTTTGCTTTTGTAGCTTCTTCATCTACTTTTTGTTTTGCTACTTCTTTTTCTTCTTCAGTTGCATCTGGTGTTTGATCTATAATTTTTTTCTTAGCAATTGCAGATTGGTCAATTTCATGTTTTGCCTCTACTTTTTTTATAATTTCAAGTTGGATTGTATTAATAACATTTATCCCTTTTGTTTTCGCGTTATCAACTCCATCATCATTTTCTGCTTCGTTGATATGAGTTTTAGCTTCTGTTAACGCTTGATCCACTTTACTTTTCGCTGCTTCTTTTTCTTCTTCAGTTGCTTCTTGCGTTAAATCAATAGTTGCTTTTTTAAGTTTAGCTAAATCATCAATTGCTTGTCTTGCTTCTGATTTTTTAACTACTGTCGGCTGAATATTATTTATCATTGTAGTGCTATTTTGTTCAACTTGATCTACGTCATTATTTGTTTTTGCTTGATCAATTCCATGTTTTGCTTTTATGACTTCTTCGTCAACTTTTGATTTCGCTGCTTCTTTTTCTTCTGTCGTTGCATCAGGTGTTTGATCAATGATGGCTTTCCTAGTTAATGCAATTTGATCAATAGCATTCTTAGCTGTCTCTTTTTTTACAACTTCTGGCTGAATGTTATTTATAGCAACAGTTCCTCTATCTTTTGCTTGATCTACATCACTATTTGTTATTGCTTGATCAATACTATGTTTTGCTTTTGTAACTTCTTCGTCAACTTTTTGTTTTGCTGCTTCTTTTTCTTCTATTGTCGCATTTGATGTTTGATCAATATTATTTTTTTTAGCTCTTGCTACTTGATCAATTAACGTTTTAGCTGCAATTTTTTTTATAATATTGGGTTGAATATTATTAATTGCTATTGTGCTATTATGCTCAACTTGATTCACATCATTATTTGTAACTGCTTGATTAATGTTACGTTTTGCTTTTGTTACCTCTTCATCAACTTTTGATTTCGCTGCTTCTTTTTCTTCTGTTGTTGCATCAGGTGTTTGATCAATGATGTTTTTTCTAGTTAATGCAATTTGATCAATAGAAGTCTTAGCTGTCTCTTTTTTTACAACTTCTGGCTGAATGTTATTTATAGCAACAGTTCCTCTATCTTTTGCTTGATCTACATCACTATTTGTTACTGCTTGATCAATACTATGTTTTGCTTTTGTTACCTCTTCATCAACTTTTGATTTCGCTGCTTCTTTTTCTTCTGTCGTTGCATCAGATGTTTGATCAATGATGGCTTTTTTGATTTTTGCTTGAGTATCTATACCTCGTTTTGCTTGTTCTTTTTTAACTATATCTGGTTGGATATTATTTATTGATGCCGTACTATTATGTACTACTTGATCTACATCATTGTTAGACAAAGCACGATTAATATTATTTCTTGCTTCTGTCGCAGCTTCGTCTACTTTTGATTTTGCGGCTTCTTTTTCTTCTGTTGTTGCACCCGGTGTTTGATCAATCGCTTCTTTTTTAATTCTAGCTACTTCATCGATTGCAGTCTTTGCTGCTATTTTCTTAACTATATTTGGTTGAATATGACTAACTGTTGTAACACCATCTTCTTTTGCTTGATCAACAGCTTGATTTATTTCTGTATGATTAATATTATTTTTTGCTTCTACTGCAGCTTCGTCTACTTTTGATTTTGCGGCTTCTTTTTCTTCTATAGTTGCATCAACATTATTGTCGATCTCTGTCTTCTTATTAATAACTTCATTATCAATTGCTTGTCTTGCTTCTGATTTTTTAAGCACATCTGGTTGGATTGCATTGATTGTAGTCGTACCATTTGTTTTTGCTTCATCCACATCTGAATTAGTTATTGCTTCATTAATATGAGCTTTGGCTTCCGTTACCGCTTGGTCTACCTTCGCTTTGGCTGCCTCTTTTTCTTCTGTTGTCGCATCTGGTATTTGATCAATCACTTCTTTTTTAGCTTTTGCAACATCATCAATTGCTTGTCTTGCTTCTGATTTTTTGATTATTTCTGGTTGGATTGCATTGATTGTAGTTGTACCATTTGTTTTTGTTTCATCGACACCTGAATTATTTATTACTTCATTGATATGGCCTTTGGCTTCCGTTACCGCTTGGTCTACTTTCGCTTTTGCAGCTTCTTTTTCTTCTGTTGTCGCATCTGGTGTTTGATCAATTGCTTCTTTCTTGACTCTTGCAGCATCATCAATTGCTTGTCTTGCTTCAGCTTTTTTAAGCACATCTGGTTGGATTGCATTGATTGTATTCGTACCATTTGTTTTTGCTTCATCCACACCTGAATTATTTATTGCTTCATTGATATGAGCTTTGGCTTCCGTTACTGCTTGGTCTACTTTCGCTTTAGCTGCTTCTTTTTCTTCTGTTGTCGCATCTGGTGTTTGATCAATTGCTTCTTTCTTGGCTCTTGCAGCATCATCGATTGCTTGTCTTGCTTCTGATTTTTTGATTACTTCTGGTTGGATTGCATTGATTGTAGTTGCACCATTTGTTTTTGCTTCATCCACACCTGAATTATTTATTGCTTCATTGATATGGCCTTTGGCTTCCGTTACTGCTTGGTCTACCTTCGCTTTGGCTGCCTCTTTTTCTTCTGTTGTTGCACCCGGTGTTTGATCAATCGCTTCTTTTTTAGCTCTTGCAGCATCATCAATTGCTTGTCTTGCTTCTGATTTTTTGATTACTTCTGGTTGGATTGCATTGATTGTAGTTGCACCATTTGTTTTTGCTTCATCCACACCTGAATTATTTATTGCTTCATTGATATGGCCTTTGGCTTCCGTTACCGCTTGGTCTACTTTCGCTTTTGCAGCTTCTTTTTCTTCTGTTGTCGCATCCTGGATTCGATCAATTGCCTCTTTCTTAGCTCTAGCTACTTCATCAATTGCCTCTCTTGCTTTTATTTTTTTCGTAATTTCTGGTTGGATTGCATTAATAAAATTCGTACCATTTGTTTTAGCAGTATCTACATTTTCATTTTTTAGTGCTTGATGAATTTGTTCCTTAGCCTTAGTAACCTCTTGGTCTATTTTCGCTATTGCTGCCTCTTTTTCTTCTACTGTTGCATCAGGTGTTTGATCAATTGCTGCTTTTTTAATTCGGGCTACCTCATCGATTGTATCTCTTGCATCTGATTTTTTAACCACTTCTGGAATAACTGCATTAATTGCAGTTATTCCTTCATTTTGTGCATCATCTACACTTGAATTAGTAGTTGCTTGATTAATATTATTTTTAGCTTCGGTTACTATTTTATCTACTTTTACCTTTGCGACTTCTTTTTCTTCTATAGTCGCATCTTCTATTAAATCAATTTCTTGTTTTTTAGCTATAGCGGCTTGATCAATTGCTTGTGCAGCAGCATTTTTCTTTACTGGATGCGCTACTACTTGTGATATTTCGTTTACTTTGTTTTCTTTTAATATTTCAATTTCATTATTGTGATTTAGACTATTAATATCTGCTTTTGCTCTAGCTACCAAATTATCTATCTCAGTTTTAGCTGCATTTTTTTCTTCTAAAGTTGCATTATTATCCTTATCTATTTCAACTTTTCTTGCAGATGCTATATTATCTATTGCAGTTCTAGCGTTACTTCGAACAGTTGGAGTTATAGTAGCAGCATTCACACTATCTATGCTACTTGTTTTTTGTTGCGCTACACCATTATTTGTAGTTTCATTCATAATATTTGTTGTAGCCTCTGACACTAAATTATCAATCGTTGCTTTTGCAGCTTCTTTTTCTTCTACTGTTGCATCAGGATTATTATCAAACTCTACTTTTTTAGCATTTGCTCTTTCAGTTAATTCATCAATTGCTGCTTGCTTTACTGTTGGAGTAAGATCAATCATTGTAATTTCATTAATTCCAGTGTCTTTATTTGTTGCTACATCATTTGAAGTCATTGATTGATCAACAGTTGTATAACTAGATTGTAGTGCTTGATTCACTTGCTCAATCACAGCATTTTTTTCTTCAATTGTAGCTGTATCGTTACCCATAAAGAGCGCTCTTTTAGTTCTTGCAACTTTGTCTAATGATAATTTAGCATGTGCTTTATCTAAATTTAAATCGATACTATTAATCGTTGCTTGATCTTTCAATTCACTTATAGGCATCTCATCTGTTTCAGCTAATACTTCTTTAGCTTTTCTAAGTACCACTTGCATTGCTTCCCATACTTCTGGTGAATTATCGTTTTGATCAAGATTGGCTAAATCATCCTCAATTTCTGTTACTTTGTCTCTCAAATGTTGCTTATACATTTTAACTGTAATAGTTTGTTTATCTAATACAATATCTCCTTGTCGCATAGCAGAATCAACACTTACAAATTCATTATGCACACCGTATCTTGTATAATGATCGCCATTATTACGTCCAAAATCTTTAGAATCACTTAACCTATTCATATTTATACCATCTGTAACATAAGTCAAATGTCCTAAGAATTCTTTTTCAATTGGTCGATCAGTTGGTAAGGATAATCCTATAGAAATATTTTTACTTGCTCCTGCTTCAAGTCGATCTATTTTAACTGTTAACTCTTTAGTTGCTGCATTAAATTTTCCAGTAGCATTTTTTGTAGATACATATGTCACATCTTCTGGTAAAACAATCGTATATTCTGTTTTATTTGAACTAGAATGTCCTCTATTTTCAATTCTAAACCCTATTTCTTGATAAACTCGATCAGCATTTATGGATCCAGATTGTGCAAAGTAGTGTGTATTATTTACTGTCGCAGTTAAATATGCGCCACTATTAATGGTAACATCAGCTAACACTCCGCCTCCAAAGTTATTAGGACCAGTAAGGAGTCTATGTCCATTAGTAGAATCAGTACTACGATTTAATGCCGATTCAAATCTTAATCTTAATCGTGAGACTGTTTCTGGCACTTGAAATACACCTACAAAGTTACCAATTGGGTTCTGTAATATATCCGGAGTTCCTTTATATAAAAGTGTAGAAGGATTATTCGCATCGTAAATATACACTCTTGCACCATTAACCCCCCATATATTATTCATACTACTAGAAATATAATGTAATTGGATTTCTGATCCAGGAGTAACATCAACATCTTGGTAAATTGATCCTACTGTAGGATCAGCTATACCTGGAACTTGATTAAAGTTACCATTATATTTTGATAGTACTACACCAATTTTATTATTGGTTTTATCGAATATATAAGGATTGTATGCGGGCAACGATTTAGGACCCCAAATTAATGGAATGATGGTTTGATCATTACTATTTACATGCCAACCCGGTACAGTATTTGCTTCATTCATTGCAGACTCTAAATTCTTAGTCGGTATCGTCGCACCCTGTGAATTATCTGTAAATGTCCCATTAATGATTTGACCAGTATTTTGTTCATTTACAGCCATCGGATCTGTATTTGTAGTACTAGGAGTGTTATCTACTGAACGTTTCCCTCTTCTATGTGGTTGATTAACGTTTGTAGTTTCATGATTATTTTCATTACTAACTACGTCATTAGTTGTTACTTTCTCATTATGATTTGTATTATTTTCAGTGCTATTAATTACATTATTCACTGTACCTTCTTCACGTTCACGGTTAATTGAATAATCACTTGAAGTATTACTTTCATTATTTCGATTATTTTCATTTGAATTAGATGTATTTGCTGACGTTGTTTCATTATGTGGTTGTTCAATATTAGTATTTTGTTTATTAATCGTCGCACTTTCATTCGTTTGTGGCGCACTTGTATTTGTTTCTGCATCATGAGTTGCTGCATGACCAGGATGTGATAAAAACACTAATGTAGCAATTAGCGTTGAAAATGTCCCCACACTAAATTTACGAATACTAAATTTCTGTTTTTTAAAAAGATTCATTATGTTTCCTCCTTGATGTTCTCTCTTGATGTCAATTGTTATAATGAAAATGTTTTATGTATGCTATAGTTGTTACTCTCACTTACATAATATTATATTCACACTTAAATATAATATCATAATAAAATTAAAAGTACTACAACTAAATAAAATAAAAATATTAAAAATAAGTTAAATTATAAAAAAACAGCGAAGAATCATAACTTCGCTGTTTTTCTGTATTATTGTTTAAATATCTATAAATCATTATATACTGTCTATTTCAATACCTTCATCACCCCATGCTTGCATGCCACCTTCAACATTAACTGCATGAATACCTTCATTTTCAAGGTAGTTCGCTACTTTTTCACTACGAACACCTGCAGCACAAACGATGTAGTACGTTTCATTTTTATTAAATTGATTTAAGTTATCAGCAATTTGATCCATTGGAATAGTTTTAGCACCAGGAATTGTCCCCATTGCAGTTTCTTCATCTGTTCGCACATCGATAATATTTACTGGATTAGATCCTAGTATTTTCTCTTTTAATTGATCTACTGTAATTGTTTCCATTTTAAAACTCCTCTTCCATTATTTTGCAACGATATTCACTAATTTTTGAGGTACAGCGATAACTTTTTTAATCTCTTTACCTTCTATAGATAGTTTAACATTTTCATTTTGTAATGCTAACTCTTGCATATCTTCTTTAGATAAGTCTTTAGGAATATTGATTTTCGCTCTTACTTTACCATTAACTTGCACTACAATTTCAATCTCATCATCTACAAGTAATGATTCATTATACGTAGGCCAAGGTTGATACGTAATAGTTTCTTGATTGCCTAAACGTTGCCATAACTCTTCACTAATGTGAGGGGCAATTGGTGCTAACATTTTAACAAATCCTTCTACATAAGGTTTGTAAATGTGATTCGCTTTATAACAATCATTGATAAATACCATTAATTGACTAATTGCCGTATTAAAGTTAAGAGTATCAAAGTCTTCAGTCACTTTTTTAACCGTTTGATTATAAACTTTATCTAATGAATTATCGTTATTTTCAACAATTTTATTAGATAATGACCCATCTTCATTAATGAATAATCTCCATACACGATCTAAGAAACGTCTAGAGCCATCTAATCCATTTTCACTCCATGCTATAGCTGCATCTAATGGTCCCATAAACATTTCATATAGGCGTAATGTATCTGCGCCATGTGATGCTACGATATCATCAGGATTAACAACGTTACCCTTAGATTTACTCATTTTTTCGTTGCCTTCACCGAGAATCATACCTTGGTTGAATAATTTTTGGAATGGTTCTTTCGTAGGAACTACACCTAAATCATATAATACTTTATGCCAGAATCTTGAATACAGTAAGTGAAGGACAGCATGTTCTACTCCACCAATATATAAGTCTACCGGCAACCAATGTTTTAATTTCTCTGGATCTGCTAACATATTCTCATTATGTGGATCAATATATCGTAAATAATACCAACAACTACCAGCCCATTGTGGCATAGTATTTGTTTCGCGACGACCTTTCATGCCTGTTTTTTCATCAACAACATTTACAAAGTCATCAATATTGGCTAATGGTGATTCACCCGTACCAGATGGTTTGATTTGGTCAGTTTCAGGAAGTAATAATGGAAGTTCTTCTTCAGGCACAGTTGTCATCGTACCATCTTCCCAATGAATCACTGGAATTGGTTCTCCCCAATAACGTTGTCTACTAAATAACCAGTCACGTAATTTGTAATTCACTTTTTTCTCGCCAGCACCTTTGGCTTCGAGTAAAGTAATTGCTTTAGAAATTGCTTCTTTATTATCTAGCCCATCTAGTTCGCCAGAATTGATATGTGCTCCTTCTCCAGTATATGCTTCTTCTTGAACATTTCCGCCCTCGATGACTTCAATGATAGGTAAATCAAATTTCTTAGCAAATTCATGGTCGCGCTCATCATGTCCTGGTACTGCCATAACTGCACCCGTACCATAAGTCGATAATACATAATCAGCAATCCAAATTGGAAGTTTCTTACCTGATAATGGGTTAATAGCATACGCCCCAGTAAACACACCTGATTTATCTTTTGCTAAATCAGTACGCTCTAAGTCTGATTTTTTTGATGCTTCTTCTTGATACTGTTTAACCACTTCTTTTTTGTCATCAGTAGTCATTTCATTCACTAACGCATGTTCAGGACTAAGTACTAAGAATGTTGTACCGTAGATAGTATCTGGACGTGTTGTAAACACATCAATAGTGTCATTAGTATTTTCAACATTAAATGACACACGTGCACCTTCAGAACGACCAATCCAGTTTCTTTGCATATCTTTAATTGATTCAGGCCAATCTAATTCATCTAAATCTTCTAATAAACGATCGGCATATTCTGTAATTTTTAATACCCATTGTTTCATCGGACGTCTATATACAGGATGACCTCCACGTTCTGATACACCATCTACAACCTCTTCATTTGATAACACTGTACCAAGTGCTGGACACCAGTTTACTGCAACCTCATCTACATATGCGAGTCCTTTATTATAAAGCTGAATAAAAATCCATTGCGTCCATTTATAATATTCAGGATCTGTAGTATTAACTTCTCGATCCCAGTCATAACTAAAACCTAGTTCTTGAATTTGACGTTTAAATGTTTGAACATTCTTTTTAGTAAATTCTCTAGGATCATTTCCTGTATCTAACGCGTACTGCTCAGCGGGTAATCCAAAGGCATCCCACCCCATTGGATGTAATACATTATATCCTTGCATACGTTTATAACGAGAAATAATATCCGTTGCAGTATATCCTTCTGGATGTCCTACGTGTAATCCCGCACCAGATGGATATGGAAACATATCTAATGCATAGAATTTTTTTTGGCCTAAATTATCGCTTGCTTTGAATGTTTTATTCTCAGCCCAATAATTTTGCCATTTCTGTTCAATCTCTTTGTGATTATAACCCAAAGTATTTTCCTCCTAATAAAAATAAAACACCTCAAACTATTACTTTTGACAGGGACGACTTTCTTTAGCCGCGGTACCACCCTCATTCACATTTTACATGTGCACTTTATAATAGTAAGAGATGTTTTAAATTCGATTAATTAACGGTAAGTTCACTTAATTCTTAACGCTAGTTTGCACCACCACTAGCTCTCTTTAGAAAAGTATTTAAGTTACTACTCCAATACAGTTTAATATTATGAGATTCGTAACCTAATTGCAAGTGGTTCAGCATATTTTATATGTTTAATTTCAAGTTGTCTTTCAACGATTTTCATGTTGTGAATGTTTTGGTAGACCCTTATCAAAAATAGATAAGAAAAACATTCCAATTAATAAAAGAATGATCATTCCTATGAACATTGCACTCATATTGAATGTATCTACCAATATACCCCCGATTAGAGGACCAAATGCTTTCCCTACAGTTGATGCAGAATTTACTACACCCTGATATTGACCTTGCTTACCTTGCGGTGCTAAATAATTGGCAATCGTTGGTACTGCAGGCCATACAAACATTTCACCAAAAGTAAGAATAATCATTCCTATTAAGAAAACAGTAAATTGTTCTGCAAAACTTGTAACAAAGAATGACAACATAAAAATTAAAATACCAACAAACATTTGATATTTTAAGTTTCCTTTTAACAAACGAATGACTGGTCTAATTAATGGTTGTGCAACTAAAATCATAATTCCATTTACTGTCCATAATACACTATATTGAGACATTGAAATATTAATTTGTTGCGTAAATGAAGCTATTGTTGTTTCCCATTGAATGTATCCAATCCAACAAATACTAAACATGGCACATAATAGTATTAAAGCTATAAAACGTTTTTTATTTTCTTTACTTTGGATATCTAGACTATCTGGTGATTTCACTTTAGCATGGTATTCTAAATTAAATTGCGTAAAGGCTACAATTCCAAATAATACGTACATGATTAAATTAGCTAAGAAGATAAAATTAAAGCTAAATTCAGCAACGAATCCTCCCATTGCAGCTCCGGTAGCAACACCTATGTTTTGAGCTAAGTAAATAGCATTAAAAGTTGTTCTGCCACCATTAGGCCAAACGGCACCAGCCATTGCATAGATTGCTGGAACAATCATTCCCCCACCAAAACCAAGTAGCACTAACCAAACTGCATACCACGGCCATCCATGAAAGAAATTAAGTAATGTTGTACTAAGCAAACAAGTAATAGTACCTATCATGATTGTTCTATAACCACCTAACTTATCGAACAACGTTCCACCTAGTAAGTTACCAACTACCATTCCAAAAGAATTAATCATTAGAACAATCCCAGAAACTGTCAAGCTTTTTCCTAATTCTTCTTTCATATAAATCGTATTTAAAGGCCATAAAAAGCTAGAGCCAGTTATATTTAATGCCATTCCTATAACTAGCCACCATACTGATCTAGGTATATTCATAATTTTTAAGTCCTCTCTTTATATTTTTATCGAACTATAATAAACACTATAACATTAAAATATGTTAAAATCTTTACTTAGAACTAAGTTAGATAGAAAGGATAATGTGTTATGGGTAAGTATTTCCCGTATGCCTTTGAAAATAAACGATATCATACATGGAATTACCATTTAAAAAATAAATTCGGACAGAAAATTTTTAAAGTTGCTCTAGATGGCGGATTTGACTGTCCAAATAGAGATGGTACTGTCGCACATGGCGGTTGTACATTTTGTTCAGCAGCTGGTAGTGGTGACTTTGCAGGAAATAGAGCCGATCCAATTGAAGTACAATTCCAACAAATTAAAGAACGAATGCATGAAAAATGGAGTGAAGGTAAATATATTGCTTACTTCCAAGCATTTACTAATACCCATGCACCTGTAGAAGTTTTAAAAGAAAAATATGAACCTGTGTTAAAAGAAGAAGGAGTTATTGGTTTATCTATCGCTACACGTCCAGATTGTCTGCCAGATGATGTGGTTGAATACTTAGCTGAACTAAATCAACGTACTTATTTATGGGTGGAACTTGGTCTTCAAACAGTTCATCAAAAGACCTCTGATTTAATTAATCGTGCTCACGATATGCAAACGTATTACGAAGGTGTAGCTAAATTGCGTAAACATAATATTAACGTATGTACACACATCATTAATGGCTTACCAGGTGAAGATTATCATATGATGATGGAAACAGCACGAGAAGTGGCACAAATGGATGTTCAAGGTATTAAAATCCATTTATTACATTTACTTAAAGGTACACCAATGGTTAAACAATACGAAAAAGGTATGCTTGAATTTATGACGCAAGAAGATTATACAAACTTAGTGTGTGATCAACTTGAAATCCTTCCGCCAGACATGATTATTCATCGTATTACTGGAGATGGACCGATTGATTTAATGGTAGGACCAATGTGGAGTGTTAACAAGTGGGAAGTTCTCAATGAAATAGATGATGAATTAGCACGTCGTGAATCTTATCAAGGTAAGTTTTACACATCTAATACTAAGGTGAATTCATGAAATTAGAACGCATTCTTCCTTTTGCTAAAACACTTATTAAGCAACATATTCAAGAAGATAGTATTGTTATTGATGCTACCTGTGGTAACGGCCATGATACCCTATTTTTAGCTGAACAGGTTCCAAATGGCAAAGTGTTTGGTTTCGATATACAAAAAGAAGCTATTGAACATACAAAAGAAAAAATAGCACCTTTTAAACATGTTACATTGATACATGATGGACATGAAAATATCTTAAATGATATACCAAGTGATATCATCGGAAACGTGGATGCAGCTATTTTCAATTTGGGATATCTGCCTAAAGGTGATAAATCCATTGTTACTAAACCTGAAACCACTATTCAAGCTATTGAAAGTATTTTTAAACTATTAAGTACAGAAGGTATTATTGTACTAGTGATTTATCATGGACATGAGGAAGGACAAATCGAAAGAGATGAATTATTAAAATATCTCGAAAACTTTGATCAAAGTAAAGCACACATATTAAAATATCAATTTATCAATCAAGTTAATCATGCACCTTTTATATGTGCGATTGAAAAACGTTAAATTTTAAAACCCATAAATTAAAACATCAAATCGTAGTTTTAATTTACGGGTTTTTTTATATTAAACGCTCATCAATGAATTCAAACTATTTTCTAAAGATTCATATTTTCTTTTAATAATAGTAGTAATAAAATCTAATAATTCATTTCTATATTTATTTTTTTCTTCATTAAAATGGATAATAACCGTACGTTCGTCGTCAATTGGACGCTCTTTGTAAACCCAATCAGATTGAACTAAATTATTATACGTTCTTGTTCGTTTATATGACTTGATATTAACGTATTGATCCATCTCTTTTAATGTCATAGGCCCCTTTTCCCATAACGTTAATAAAATAAGTACTTCTTCTTTATTTAAATGATACTTCTCATAAATAATTCTAAATATAGAATCTATATCCTTCAATAATTTCTCTAATTTCAATACCATAGATACCGTTTCTTTTTTTTGTAATTTCATAATTCATTCCCCTTGATCTCTCATATTATGTATAATAACTATAATTCAATTTATTATTAAGTTTATACGATTTGGTATTTTTTAATAATATATCAACTATATTTTTTAAATCAATATTTATATTATAATTCTAATACTAAATTCATACAATTTATAAAAAGTAATTGATAGTTATAATTCTACTTATATTGTAATTTTAGCTCATTTATAATATTATAACCATAATTTTGATATAGAATAGGCTCGTAGATATCTGTCTTCTACGAGCTATTCTTTATAGATTTTTAAAGATTATCTTATACTTCCTCAATATCTTCTTCTTGTACAATAAATCCCATTGTATTTACGCTATTATTCAAGAAAGTTAATATATATCTCATGACTTGATCTCGTTCAGGTTCATTGTGAATCTCATGATAAAACCCTTTCCACGCTTTAAAATAAAATTCATCTGCAAGAAATTGTTGTTTTAAAATATCTATTGAAGATGTTTCTAAAATTTTATCTTCGGTACCATACATTAATAAAGTGGGTAACGGTTTGATATCTTTAATATGTTGTGATGTGTCTTTCATCGTTTCATTAATAATGTTAAACCATTTGTAAGATACTTTCTTTAACATCAATCCGTCATGATTTGTCTCATTAATCACTTCTGAATTACGAGTTAAATCTTCATAATCTATTCCTAATTTAAATTGTGTACCTTTTGAGCTCTTTCCAATATTAGATATAAACATATTTTTTCGTGTTTTATAATTTTTCTTAAATTCAAGCATTGGAGAGAGTAGTAATATGCCCTCAATAGGTAGTTCAGTCTTTTCAAGTAAATTGAGAATAATTAAACCACCTAATCCAACACCCATAACAAATGTTGGTAATTTATATTCGTTTGCAATTTTTATCCATTCAACTAACTGTTCATGGTAAATTTCAAAACGTTGTAGTTGACCTCTGTTAGCTCGTGAAGTTTGACCTTGTCCAGGTAAATCACCCATAATTACGTGATAACCATTACGTCTCAACATCGTAATCACATACGCATATCTACCAGTATGTTCTAACATATTATGTACTATGATGATTACGCCTTTAGCGTCATGTTCTGTTTCCCACTTCCACATATTTTTGAATCCTCTCTAATTGAATGTTTATCAAATGTATTATATCAAATTATACCTTTAATTGTTGTTAAACAGTATATAGATTCTCTTAATTTATGACTAATGAATTTAAACGTATTTTACCTCCTAAATGTAAACGCTTTCTTAAACGATGTATTCATGCTAAACTTGTTATAGAGATAGATACGAGTGGGATGGAGGAATAGATATGTCTTTATTCAGAGATTTTTTCATAACATTATCAAATATTACATATTTAAATGAAATGGCTAAAAAAATCGGACCTACCATGGGGGCTAATAGAGTTGTTGCGGGTAATACTATAGAACAACTCATTGATACGATTGAACGTTTAAACGCTAAACATATTGATGTTACTGTAGATAATCTTGGAGAATTTGTTAATACTAAAGCAGCAGCGACTCAAGCTAAAAATGAAATTCTTGAGATAATGGAAGCTATTAATAAATATCAAGTGAGTGCACATATGTCGGTGAAAGTGAGTTCATTAGGCGGTGAATTTGATACTGAGTTAGCCTATCAAAATTTAAGAGACATTTTATTAAAGGCTAATACCTATGATAATATGCATATTAATATTGATATGGAAAAATATAACAGCTTATCACAAACATTACAGATTTTAGACAGGTTAAAAGGAGAATTTAGAAATGTCGGTACAGTTATTCAAGGATACCTTTATGATGCAGAGAAATTAATTGATAAGTACCCAGAATTACGATTAAGACTGGTCAAAGGCGCTTATAAAGAAAAGGATACGATTGCTTATCAAAGTAAAAAAGATATAGATAAAAATTATATAAATATTATTGAAAAACGTTTACTTAATGCCAAAAACTTTACGTCAATTGCAACACATGATGATAAAATCATTAACCATGTTAAACAATTTGTCAAAGATCATCATATTGAAAAAAGCACTTTTGAATTTCAAATGTTGTATGGTTTTCGTAATGAATTAGCAGAAGAGATTGCTAGACAAGGATATCACTTTACCGTTTATGTTCCATATGGCAATGACTGGTTTGCTTATTTCATGCGTCGCCTGGCTGAGAGACCTCAAAATCTTTCCCTTGCCTATCAAGAATTTATTTCAACAGAAGCACTAAAAAAAATTGGCTTAGTTAGTGGACTAGCTTTAGGAACACTTACATTAGTATCTAGTATTGTGAAATTACTAAAACGTTGAAATACAGAGCGTCTCGATAATCCTTAAAATTATCGAGACGCTCTACATTAATTAAAACTGTTTAAGTAAGTTTGCCATTTCAATTGCACTTACTGCCGCTTCTGCACCTTTATTACCTGCTTTCGTACCCGCTCTTTCAACTGCTTGTTCAATACTTTCAGTTGTTAAAACACCGAAAATAACTGGTGTATTCGTAACATCATTTGCTTTTGATACGCCTTTAGCAACTTCATTACAAACATAGTCATAATGAGATGTTGCACCTCTAATGACACAGCCTAAAGTAATCACTGCATCATAATCATTTTTTTGCGCTAATTTTTTAGCAACAAGTGGAATTTCAAATGCACCTGGTACATACGCAACATCAATGTTATCTTCATCTACACCATGTCTTACTAATGTATCTTTCGCTCCATCTAATAAACGATTGGTAATAAAATCATTAAATCTACTCACTACTATTGCAACTTTTAAATTTGTACCGACTAATTTACCTTCAAAATTCATTCTAAATTCCTCCTAAATAAGATGTCCCATTTTCAATTTTTTTGTTTCCATATAATGATGATTATGTTCCGTTTCTGGCACAATAATTTCTGTACGATCTGCAACTTTTATACCATAATCTTCCAAGCCTTCAAATTTCTTAGGATTATTACTTAATAAATTAACTTGTTGAACATTAAAATATTTAAGAATTTGAGCAGCTATATGATAATCTCTTAAGTCTTCATCAAAACCTAATGCTAAGTTTGCAGTAACCGTATCATGTCCTTGCTCAATTAATTCATAAGCTTTTAGTTTATTCATTAAACCAATGCCTCTACCCTCTTGTGGTAAATAAATAATTAATCCACCATGATCATTTATATATTTCATTGATGCTTCTAATTGAGCGCCACAATCACATCGTTGACTGTGGAAAATATCACCTGTTAAACAAGCAGAATGTAGTCTTACATTTTCAGTTGTACGTGGTTCTCCTTTGCCAAGTACAACAATATCTTCATGTGTATATTGAGATTGAAAACCATACATTTTAAAATCACCAATATCCGTTGGCATTTTTACAGTTGCTTTAAGTTCAATACCTTCGCTTTCTTGTTTGCGACGATAATTAATTAAACTTTCAATTGTAATCATTTTTAATTGATGACGCTCTTTAAATTGTTGTAATTCATTACCTTTTGCCATCGTACCATCGTCATTCATTATCTCACATATAACTCCAGCAGGTGCAGCACCAGTTAATTTAGCTAAATCTACAGCAGCCTCCGTATGTCCTGGTCTAACTAATACACCTTTTTCTTTAGACACTAAAGGAAATAAATGTCCTGGTTTATGGAAACTTTCTGGTTTAGAATCAGGATTAATTAACGCTTTCGCTGTTGCTGTACGATCAAATGCACTAATTCCTGTAGTAGTAGAGATATGATCGATACTTACAGTGAAATTTGTACCGTATTCATCTGTATTACCATCAACCATAGTTTTAAGATTTAGACGTTCAGCAATCTGTGAACTTATAGGAGCACAAATTAATCCACGCGCTTCTTTGGCCATATAATTAATGGTATCATCTTTCATCCATTGAGTGACTGCAATTAAGTCACCTTCATTTTCACGATCTTCATCATCTACTACAATAATACTATCGCCATTTCTTAATGCTTCTAACGCTTCTTCAATGCTATCGAATTTCATTTAAGCCCCTCCTAAAAACCATATGCTTTTAATTTATCAACTGATAAATCAGATTTATTTTTACCAACTATACTTTCAACATATTTAAATAATACATCTGTTTCAAGATGAACTTCATCGCCCATTTTTTTATTAGAAAGAATCGTTGAGCGTCTTGTTTCAGGAATAAGATGGATATCAAAACTATGTTGATGCAAGTCAAAAATTGTTAAACTTACGCCATCAACAGTAATAGAACCTTGCTTAACCATTTGTTTGATGACCGAGTCCGATGCCTTAATAGATACAATGCGTGAATTAGGCGTTTCTCTGATATTTATAATTGTTCCTTTTGCATCTACATGACCTAATACAAAATGTCCTCCGAAACGTCCACTACCTGACATTGCACGTTCAAGATTGACTTCATCATTTTCTTTAATATTAGCTAAATAGGTTTTATTTTCAGTACCTTTAATCACTTGGACAGAAAATTGATTTTGTTTAAAATCAATGACTGTTAAACACGCACCATTTACGCTTATAGAATCACCAATATGCATATCTTCTATAATTTTTTGACATGAAATATCTAATGTCCTTACGGATTGTTGAGTGCGAATACGCTTTACAGTACCTATTTCTTCAACGATACCTGTAAACATTTATCTTCACTTCTTTCGCAATGTCATTTTAATATTTTGTTGAATAGACTCGGTAGAAATCACTTCAAATTGTGGCGCATTAGCTAAATCAATGACATTATCAGTTTGATAAAATTGATTTTTTCCAATACCGCCTATTATTTTCGGGGCATAATAAATAATAAGATGGTCTAAATAATTAGATTGGAGAAATTCTGAAGTTATATGAGGCCCAGCTTCTACTAATAATCTGCCAACACCTCTTTGATATATATCAGATAAAATAGATTTTAAATTACATGTTTCTAAATATATTATTTTTATATGATGACTTGGACTTTTTAGTTCATGATTTTCAGTATAAATCCAAATTTCACTTAATTGATCGTGAAATATCTGTTTTGAATAATCAATTTGACCTCGCTTAGATAGTATGATTCTTATTGGATGTTTACCATCTTGAATACGTGTTGTATATTGTGGATTATCCGCTTCAAGCGTTCCATTACCAGTTAATACGGCATCATGAGTATGTCTTAAACGATATACATCTTGTTTTACAGCTTTATTCGTAATCCATTGACTTTGTCCACTATCAGTCGCTTGTTTCCCATCTAACGAAGTCGAGACTTTTACTGTAATTTCAGGGATTTTATGTTGTTTTGCTTTGAAGAAATCTTCATACAAAGCAAAAGCTTCTTCTGAATATTGATATTCAACTTCAATACCTGCCTTTTCAAGAATGATATCTCCCTCAGAAGATAACGTCGTATCTTTTACAGCATAAATCACTTTACTAAGCCCATGTTCAATAATTTTATTCACACAAGGTGGTGTTGACCCATAATGTGTACAGGGTTCAAGAGAAATATAAATGGTGCCGCCTTTTGCTTTATCTTGTGCCATATCTAAAGCCTGAACTTCCGCATGTTTCTCTCCTTGCTTTAAATGTGCACCTAGTCCCACAATACGCCCATCCTTCACAACAACTGAGCCCACAGGAGGATTAACTCCAGTTTGTCCCTTCACCATTTGTGCTAATTGAATTGCATATTTCATAAATTCACTCAATTTATCACCTCTAAAAAAACCCCATACCTGTTTCACAGGCATAGGGCATGTATATACTTAAATAAGCGTACTACAATTTTTATATTGTGCATGCTTATACATCATTCAGTAATGATGTGATTGATTCTTTCTCCCATCCAGACTTTTACTGTCGGCTCTAGAGTCTCACTAGATCAGCCACTTAATAAATTAAGATTAAGTGGGTCGCAGGCTTAATTACTGCCGGTTGGGAATTACACCCTGCCCCGAAAGAATACGTATGAAATTGTGATTAAATTTGAGTCATCGTAGTTTAGTACTACATATATCATCTTACATTTATTTTTGGAAAATTACAAATAAAGAATTTCAATTTGATTTTTAAATTTAACTCTTAAAGAGATATTTATTCATTATTGTGTAAAGCATTATACTGTATGATCAAATTCTTTTCGAATTTCATATAAATAATCCACTGCACTTACCGCTTGATTAACAATCATTTTTACTCCATTCCGCAATTTATTTACTCCATTAGTGATTTGTCCAATAGCAATCATATTATTTAAAGTACCATATCTTGGACTAATCACCTGATTTGTTTCTGGGATAATTTGTATTCCACCCATAGGATGGGCTTGAACAATTTGTCGATTTTGAAGATTTAAGATAAATTGATCATCTTCATCTAAATCTTTTAAATGTGTTTTAGAACCTGTTGCATTAATAATAATATGATGTGGATACCATTGTTCATCATTTTTAAATTTTAAATTAAATAGTCCATTTTTATGTACCACATTTTCTAAATCCTTTCTAATCACTAATGAACCATCTTTTATTAATTGCTTGATGAGTTTTGCAGTTCTTGGAGGCATAGGGTTTGAGTTAAGTTGAATAATTTTAGTGAAACGTTTATCGAATTCAATTTGATCTTGACGACTAAAACTATTCCAAATCCAATTTAAATTTTCTTTGACATTCTCTATTAATGTTTGGAATATACCTATCTCATCTGGATGTTCTAAATCATAATTTAAATCTTTAATCGTATCTCCTGTTCGGCGGTGAACCAATTTCTGTAAATCAATACCATTTAAATCACACTCTTCTTTAAATAAATCGAATGCTTTCTCTAATGGCACATTTCCAAAGTACTTATCTTTAATATCATTAAATTTAGATTTTGTTAAACATTGAAACTCAATTTTTTTCATGTTTCCTCTTACGCTAGGCAATTGAGCAGAACGACTCGTCATTGTGATAGGTAGTTTAGGATGATGAAACGCTACATAACGCACTACATCTAAACTAGCTAATCCTGTTCCAATAATAGCAATATCATCAGATTCTTGTACATCATCTAAAGTATTATATGTAGGGTAAGGAGTTTGAATATAACCTTTTATACCTTTTAAATGATAAGGATCGTGATATGATAAAGTACCTATAGTTAAAAATATGTAATCATATACTTGACAATGCTTCATATCTTTAGACGTACAGACATAATATTTCAATGTGGTTTCATCTATATTTGAATTAATGAAGACTTCTTGTACTGGTTGTTTAATGACTGTAAGGTTATCATATAATGTCTCATAATTTGATAAGTATGATTTCATATAATGGCCAAAAACAAATCTTGGTAAATACTTTGGATTTTTAAACGTAAAATCAGATTGTGTTTGATACCATTTCCAAAACTCTTCATCATCATCTAAATTTAAACTCATATTTTTAGTGGGTAAGTTAATTAATAATTGACTACTATCATTTTGAAAAGGAACACCCTGCCCCATATTAAATTCATTATCGTAGACATCGACTTTTAATTGCTTAAAGTCTTTATGTTTAACGAGTTGTCTAAGTACACTCACACCTGCTGTACCCATACCTATAATTGCTACTCGCATATTTAACATCATCCTTTTATATATTTGTATTATGTTGAATATTATCATATTATACCAATACGATTCTCGACTTCAAAACGTTTCACTATTAACACGATGATCCATTTCAAAGCATAAATAATCATGTGTAACTATGTTAAAATTTAAATATTGAGGTGACTAAACAATGAAATTTTTATTAAAAACATTAATTGTTTTTATCATTGGATTTACTTGGGCTTCAAGAAAAAACAAAGCAGAATAAATAAAAAAACCAACATCATCTAATTAAAAAGATAATGTTGGTTTTTATTTTGATTATTGATGTTTTTGATCATCTTTATAAACATACAACTTGAAGTATTTACCTTCAGTTTTCATTTCTTTATAGAAATCAGCAATAATTTCCGCATTACTTTCAGCCCATTTAATATCAGTCGCATATTGATGTTCACCAGGATTCATAGGATTCCATCTCATGCTATATAATGTGTTTTGATCATCGTGAGATAGGAAGTGTTTATGAATAAAATCTGCGCCACCTTTAATTGCTTTCTCTGGTGTATCCCAACCATGTTTTTTCGCATATTCAGCACCTGTTTTGATTGGATCTTCATCTAAAGCTCCAACACCATAAAAATTATAATATTTTTTACCATCAATATTTACACCATTCGCCAGTTCACTTTTTACTGAACCTGTTTCTAATAATGCGTGAGAAATTAAATAGACTTCATTGACACGTTTTTCTTTTGCAGCATTTACAAAAGCATCAGTATGTTTCAATAGTGTAGGTCGATCGAACAACATACGTTTGATACGATTTTTATCAATACCTTGATATTTAGATAAATCTAAAAATTGATATCTTTGTTTATCATCATCGATAAATTTACTGCTGTCCATTGCAGCTTTAATTTCACTTGCTGATGCATCTCTCCATGCATTATTATTTTTATTCGATACTTGTTGACTTGTATAGTTATCTATTTGTTTTGCAGCAGCTTTATCAAGCGTGACGTTCACATGCTGAACTTTCTCTACTTCATTTACTTTTTTGAAAAATATCTGATCAGAAATCATTGAGAAAAAAATGAAGCCAGCTGCTACTAAAATAATAAGTAACCCTATTAGGCCTATAATAGAACCTTTTCTGTGCTTTGTCATATTCACACCTCTTAGGTTAATGTTGTAATTTCATTTATAGAAAAGTCTTCCATGATAATAAATTTTAACATTTTTAATTCTCTTAAACAATTTTATAATTATAATGTTACATATTCATAAAATAAAAGTAACAAAATTGAAATTTAACAAAAAAATAAAAGTAATGAAATACTCAACATTTCATTACTCAATGATTTTTATCTATTAAATAAATATAGTTATTTGTAGTAAGGTTAACATATTTAATTATTCGTTATTTCTTTTATAATCCATCATAATAAAACTGACAGCTTGCGATCTATTTTTATAATAATATTGATTTAAATCAATCGTCCCTTCAATATCACCATCACGATACATCATTTCATTTGTAAAATTATTTATCATTACAAATTCAGAACGATCTCTAATAACGTCTAAATCATCATGTCTTGCAAAAAAGTGCTCAAGATTTAAATGTGCGTAATCCAACTTCATACCTCCTATATTTTATTGTACAAATGTCGAATATTAATCTTACAAACTTGTTAAAGCTATATATCATCCAATCCAACGATTCTATGTTTACTATTTAACACCTATTTATTAAATTAAGCAAATGAAAATTCACGATACCTCATGTAGAATTTATACATCCGGAAATATTGTTTATGTACATAACTAAGGAGAAAGAATAAATATTTCAGATTTTAGTTCATTACACATAAAATATCATAAGATGATTCATCATTTGTTAAGACAATACCGTATCACTTATAATTATGATGAATTTTATCAACTATTATTAATAAAATTGTGGGAAATCTCCAAAATTTATAACCCATCTTCCTCTGTATCTTTGTCCTCTTTTATCTATCAGCGATTAAAGTTTTATCTTATTGATCTTTTTAGAAAGGAGCAATTGAAGATTGATTGCCTAGATATTGCAGTGTTACCTCATTCTTTAACTTATACATTGAAAGATGAATCTTTTTTTAATGATTTCAAATATATTTTAAATTCAAATGAATATCAATGGCTGATATATTATCTTCATGGATACAAACAATATGAAATCGCTAAAAAGATGAATGTCTCAGACACTACAATTAAAAAATATAAATCTTCTGCCCGTATCAAACTTCAGCAATATTATTTAGAAGGTGATTGGCATGTTACCTCATAATACTTTCGATTTGTTATACATTCAAACTTTAGAAGGTTCAACAATTCAGACTAAATGTTGTTTTAAAACATATGAAATGATTCTACCATTTCATATTAAAAAGATAGTCATATACTATCTAGAACAATTTAATAAATCATATACGCCACAACTTAAATTAGCTAAACGTTTATTATCTATCAATAAACTAGTTCCTATTTATATTTCTAAAGACATCATTTTATTTCCAATCAAACATCAACGCGCACCCATACAAATATATTTTAATGCTCAACGTATTATTGGATTAACGTCTTCTCAAAATAAAACCATTATTATCTTTGATAATTCAGTTCAATGCATAGTCGATGAGCCTTACATTTTAGTTTATAAAAAATGGCAAGAAAGTATTCTATTAGCCTATTTAATTAATAAGACGACTTCTTTTCATTAAACTTATATTCAAGTAATCTTTTAGTAAACAAAGCAGTCACAAATCTTATGAGATACAAACTGACAATCAAACTAATAATGGCAAAAACTAAGATTAATACACGATAGATTAAACTTAATTCTGCTTTAGGATTTATAAATTGATTGACTACTGCTAAACTTGCAATAAATCCAGCTAAAAACCATCCTAGTAATAGGATGTATGCGAGAACAAACAATATAATTAATAAGAACAAATATCCATTTGAAAAATGTTTATTTCGAAAGATATGAACCTGTAAAAATTGATTAGCAAAACGAGTAGGTTTCATAAATTTCTGTTCTGCATTATTAAATGAAGCATTATTTTGTTCAAAAGTATGTTCTAATAATTGCTTTTCTTTTTTATTTAAAAACCACAATTGTTTTCTTACTTTTTCTCTAAAAGCAGTTTCCTCCATAACTTAATTCCTTTCTATTTAATTATATTCATAAATTTTAACTGAACACCGATTTTAAAACAAACTCAATAAAAAAGAAAGATACAACTCAAGATACTTTATTACTCCTTCTCTTTGATATTCATATAACACTAAAACCGAGTCTAAGACATGTTTGTAGTCTTAGACTCGGTTGGTCATAATTTAGATATAGTGATTTTATAATATAGATAGTCCAGAACTTTTAATATCTTTTGCAAATCCTTGAACTGTATCTACTGGCAATTCATTAATATCGCGTCCAAGATTATTGTTAACTTTCTTAACAACATCTGATGGACAAGTGATAATATCGGCGCCAATTTCATTAGCTTGAATAACATTGAACACTTCACGGCAACTTGCCCATAATAATTTAACACCATTTTTACTATGTGCGACTTTTACAGATTCTTTCATTAAAGGAAGTGGATCTACACCCGTATCAGCAATACGCCCCGCAAAGACAGAGATATATGTAGGTACACTTTCGGTCACTGCTTCTGTAATAGCTTTAACTTGTTCAATTGTATAAACAGCAGTTACATTTAAACGAACATGATCAGCTGATAATTTTTTAATTAATTCAATTGTAGATTCACCTTTTGAGTTCACAATTGGAATTTTTACAAACACATTGTCACCATATTGCTTTAAAATTTCTGCTTCTTTCTCCATTGTGTCTAAATCATCTGAGAATACTTCAAATGATATAGAAGCATCAGGAATTTCACGTACTGCTTCTTCTGCAAAAGCTTTATAATCTGTTACACCTGCTTTTGCCATTAAGCTAGGATTTGTTGTAAAACCATCTACTTCTTTATTTTTGTATGCAGCTTTCATTTGTTCGATATCTGCACCATCAGCAAATACTTCTACATTTAATTGAGTCATAAAATCTTCCCTTCTCATTTATATTACGAATATAGCTTGCTTTATGAAAAGACACCATATGTATAATTATTTTTTATGTACAGTATGTTTTACTATTTCGTTATGTTATTTATATCATGCTTTTTTTGTGTATGCGAATGTTTTGCTTTGAATTTTCTGAAAATTAAAACCTTATGATAAAGGTACTATTAAAAATGAAATTAAATGTGGTAATATTATTTAATGGTATAAATCGGAGGTATGTTATGTCTAAATCAAAAAAATATTTATATATATCAATTATTCTTTTAATTATTAGCTTTTATTTTAATACATTTAATCCTTTATTAAGCATTCAATTTAAATCAATAAAAAATTTATTAATTGCATGTAGTATTGTAAATGTTGTCATCCTTATGGCTTCAATTATATTTTCTGATAAAGCAATTAAACATTTAAATTATAAAAATAAAGATTGGATTAAGACCGCTTCTAACATATTACCTTATGTCATATTAGTAGTAATTTTGTTCCATATTTTTGCTTCTGTTACAACGTTTGGCATTTTTTCATAATCAAATACGCATAAAATATTATATAAAGGTGAGTATATTATGCAATATATAACCGTGTTTATAGGTGGTATGTTGGGCGCTTTATTAAGATTTTTGTTTTCCTTTATGAATCAGAGTAGCATCTTTCCAATTGGCACATTGATAGCTAACCTGTCAGGTGCTTTTCTTATGGGTTATCTTTCTGTAGTAATGATTAAATTATTTAAAGATCACCCTAAAATTAAAAAAGGTATTACAACTGGTTTTTTAGGCGCTTTAACAACATTTTCAACATTTCAATTTGAGTTAGTCACATTACTTTACAGCCATCATATTATCTTAGCTTTGGTTTATGCATTTATAAGTTATTGCTTTGGTGTTATCTTGTGCTGGATAGGTATGACATTAGGAGGTCTTACATCTTGATACAAGCTCTTTTAATTATGATTGGCGGTGGTTTAGGCGCTGTCGTTAGAGCATGGCTAACTGATGTCACTAAATCCAAATGGTCTACTTCAATACCTATTGCTACTTTAATCGTCAACTGGATTGGAAGTTTTCTCATTGGTTTAACAACTGGCCTCTCTATTCACTTAAACTGGATACATATGTTTTTTATTACTGGATTTTTAGGAGGTTTAACGACATTTTCAACCATGTCTTATGAGCTTGCGCAATGTCTAACACCGTCTTTTAAACTTTTTAAATTTATGATGTATTCTCTATTGCAATTTGTTATAGGATTTATTGCTTGTTGGATTGGTTTTATAATATAACAAAAGAGTGAACTGTGTAGTAAATTAACCTACAAGTTCACTCTTTTTTAATTAAATTTATTGACCTTCAAATGTATCTGGATCAGGTCCTATACGTTGATCTTTATTTAAATCATCAATTCGTTTCATTTGCTCTGCTGATAATTCAAAATCAAATACATCTATATTTTCTTCAATTCTGCTTGATGTAACTGATTTGGGAATAACGACGACGTTATGTTGCATATTCCATTTAATAATAACTTGTGCTGCTGATTTATTAACTTCTTTACCAATTTCATTTAACGTTTCATCGTTTAAAATTTGAGCATTCATAAATGGTGACCAAGATTCCATATAAATATTTTGAGCTTCTAAATATTTTCTAAGTTTTTCTTGAGTAAAGTATGGATGAAATTCTACTTGGTTAATGACTGGTTTAATTGACACTTGTGCTAATAATGCTTCAAAATGATCTGGATTAAAATTACTAACTCCAATGTTTTTAACTTTATTATCTTTATATAAATCTTCCATACCTTTCCATGTATCAATCATTATGGCTTCATTTGTCCCTGGCCAATGTACTAAGTATAAATCTAAATAATCTAACCCAAGTTTTTGGATACTAGTTTCGTAGGCTTGAGCCACATTTTTACGTCCGAAATCTTCGAAAAATAATTTTGATGTTACGAAAATATCTTCTCTATTTAAACCTGTTGATTCTAATCCTTCTTTGATACCTTGGCCTACTTGTTCTTCATTTCCATATACTTTAGCAGTATCTATGCTACGATACCCAGATTCAATAGCATGTTTAACTGCTTCTTTACAAGAATCGTCATTTTCTACTCGAAATGTTCCAAGTCCTAACATTGGCATTTGATTTCCATTATAGAATTCAATATAGTCCATCTTACTTCCTCCTTTAAAAATAACTATTCTGTATATACCCTAAAAGTATATTTATGAACATCGCTTATAATAAAAAAGTACCATCAAAATTTAAAATTTTGATGGTAGCCTCTCTTAGTTAAATGATTCAATTTTATCCATAATATTTTGTAATTCATCGACATTATATTGAATACGTCCATGGAATACAAATTTGTTAAAGAATTCGTCAAGTTGTTCAGGACCAACTAAAACCTTAACACTTGAACTTTGTGCATAGTTTGAAATCGTTACGTCTTTATCATGTTTAGGATTAAAATATAAAATTGATGTTGGCGTATATTTAAGTCCTAATTCTGTTTGTAAATCTGTAGCCAACTTCTCAATTGCAGAAAGTTGATCAGAATAATTAATAAATGATAGTTTCGAATGATTATCTTCATGTTGATCAAGAACTAACGTTTGAGGCGCTTGTGTATTTAAATCAAGTGTATCAAATACTTGCTTCAGCATTGGTAATTCTTGAAATTGTGCGCCACTAATTCCATTATAAACATGACCTTTTAATAATTGTGAATCAATGATATATAAACCAGTTCTAGTAAGCACAAGATGGCTAATACGTTGAATATTATTAAACTCATTACTTGGTAAAAAAATATTAGCCATTATATGCATATCTTCACGTCTAATACGTTTTTCTTTAACTAAACGGTCTCTAATACCAATGAGTCTCATATCAGTCACGTATTCACTTTTATTTTTAGAAAATAATTTCAAAGCATCAATTTCACGTTCTTTTCCATTAACTGTAGCTTCAAATTCTTCTTTTTGTTTCGTTACTTGTTTTTTATTTTCAATACGTTCTTTTTCAAGTGCTTCCTCATGTGAAGATTTGAGTTGTTGCTCCTTGAGATTGTACTCTTCATTCGCTTTGTGTTTCATATTATTTTTACTTTTCAAAGCAACTAAAAATAGAATAAAACATATAATCGCTATGATTATCGCTGCAATTAAACCAATCTCAACCGGTCCAAATGAATTCATTAGATAACGCTCCTTTTAAACTGTCAATATCTATCTATTATAATAGAAATAGACGATAATTTCGAGGTTTAACCTAATTAACTGCTATATATCCTATGTTATTTTTGAACGGCATCTTTTAGGACATTCACTTTATCTAATTTTTCCCATGGTAACAATACATCAGTACGACCAAAATGTCCGTATGCAGCTGTTTGTTTGTAAATAGGATGTTTTAAGTCAAGCATTTTAATGATACCTGCTGGTCTTAAATCAAAATGTTTTCTTACCGCTTCAACTAATTGTCCTTCAGAAACTTTACCTGTTTTAAATGTATCAATAGCAATAGATACAGGTTCTGCTACACCAATTGCATAAGCTAATTGCACTTCACATTGCTCAGCTAATCCAGCTGCTACAATATTTTTTGCAACATATCTCGCTGCATATGCCGCAGAGCGGTCTACTTTTGTAGGATCTTTACCACTGAAACAGCCGCCTCCATGACGAGCATAACCACCATATGTATCTACGATAATTTTTCTTCCAGTTAAACCAGCATCTCCTTGAGGACCCCCAATAACAAATCGACCAGTTGGATTAATAAAGAATTTAGTTTCATCATCAATTAAACCTTCAGTCACAGTCGGATAAATGACATGCTCTTTAATATCTTTTTGGATTTGTTCTAATTCAATGTCTTCAGCATGTTGAGAAGATACCACAATCGTGTCAATACGTTTAGGTTTATCATTTTCATCGTATTCTACTGTTACTTGAACTTTACCATCTGGACGTAAATAACCTAAGGTACCGTCTTTACGAACATCTGATAAGCGTTTCGCTAGTTGATGTGATAAAAAGATTGGAAGCGGCATATATGTTTCGGTTTCATTTGTTGCATAACCAAACATTAATCCTTGGTCTCCGGCACCTGTTGCTTCAATTTCTTCTTCAGATATATCATTGCGATACTCAAGTGCTTTATCTACACCTTGGGCAATATCAGGTGATTGTTCATCAATAGCTGTTAAAACAGCCATTGTTTGATAATCGTAACCATATTTAGCTCTTGTATAACCAATATTTTTGATTGTTTCTCGTACTACTTTAGGAATATCTACATATGTAGACGTTGAAATTTCACCAGAAATTAAAGCCATACCTGTTGTTACTGTTGTTTCACAAGCGACACGTGCATTAGGATCATCTTTTAAAATTTCATCTAAAATCGCATCAGATACTTGATCGGCGATTTTATCTGGATGCCCTTCTGTCACTGACTCTGATGTAAATAAACGTTTATTATAAGTCATGATTTGCTCCTTTTTTTAACTATATTTACGAAAATTCTCTTTTGACAATGAGCTTAAAATAAAAGAGCCTTCTCAACTACCTAGATAGAGAGAAGGCTCTTAAACGTCCATTCGCTCTTATCGTTCAGACAAATATTGCGTCTGCAAACGGTTTGGCACCTTTCTTTTAAAAAAAGAGGTTGCTGGGTTTCATTGGGTCCATGTCCCTCCACCACTCAGGATAAGAGAATCCGTTAAGACCTATACTACATAAATACTTTAAAATTGTCAATTTTGATTTTTAAATGTTCTTTTATTTACAATGGAATAATTAAATTATTATGTTATACTTTTTAATGTAAGGGCTTACATATATAAATGAATAGATATTTGGAGGGATGTTGTATGTCAATAGATACATACAGTGAAACACCTAAAATCAAACACTTATTAGAGAAGGAAACGACTTTATTTCAACTTTCTACTACTCAACTTTATTACAAGATTTTAAATAATAATGAAGGTGAACTTACTGAACTTGGCGCAATTAATATGAGTACAGGTAAATATACTGGTCGTTCACCAAAAGATAAATTTATCGTTAACGAACCTTCATATCGAGACAATATTGATTGGGGAGACATTAATCAACCTATAGATGAAGACGTGTTTTTAAAATTATACAACAAAGTATTAGATTATTTAGATCAAAAAGATGAATTATACGTTTTTAACGGTTATGCCGGAAGTGATAAAGACTCACAATTAAAATTAAAAATTATCAATGAGCTTGCATGGCATAATTTATTTGCACAAAACATGTTTATCCGACCTGAATCTATTGAGGAAGCAAGTCATATTAAGCCAAATTTCACTATCGTTTCTGCCCCTCATTTTAAAGCCAATCCAGATGTTGACGGTACTCATTCTGAAACATTTATTATTGTTTCATTTAAACATAAAGTGATTTTAATTGGTGGTACTGAATACGCTGGAGAAATGAAAAAAGGTATCTTTTCAGTGATGAACTACTTATTACCTATGCAAGATATTATGAGTATGCATTGTTCTGCCAATGTTGGAGAAAAAGGTGATGTTGCTCTATTCTTTGGATTATCTGGTACAGGAAAAACAACATTATCAGCGACGCCAACTCGCAAATTAATTGGCGATGATGAACATGGCTGGAATAAAAATGGTATTTTTAACATTGAAGGTGGTTGCTATGCAAAAGCTATCCACTTATCTAAAGAAAAAGAACCTCAAATTTATAATGCCATTCAATATGGTACTATTCTTGAAAATACAATTGTTAATGAACGTGGCCATGTTGATTTTGATGATAATACGAACACAGAAAACACACGTGCTGCTTATCCAATTCATCATATCGATAATATCGTATTACCTTCTAAAGCTGCACACCCTAATACAATTATCTTCTTAACTGCAGATGCATTTGGTGTACTTCCACCTATTTCTAAATTATCTAAATCTCAGGCAATGTATCATTTCTTAAGTGGTTTTACGTCAAAATTAGCTGGCACAGAACGTGGCGTGACAGAACCTGAACCATCATTTTCAACATGCTTTGGCGCTCCATTTTTACCTTTGCATCCTACTAAATATGCGAATTTACTTGGTAAGTTAATTGATGACCATGATGTTGATGTATATCTAGTAAATACAGGATGGACTGGTGGAAAATATGGTGTTGGACGTCGTATCAGCTTACATTATACACGTTATATGGTAGATCAAGCTATTTCTGGCAAGCTAAAACAAGCTACATTTACTAAAGATGAAATATTTGGTTTAAGTATACCAACTGAAATGGAAGATGTGCCTAAGACTATTTTAAATCCAATCCATGCTTGGAATGATCCTGAGGCTTATCGTCATCAAGCTAATGACTTAAAACAACGTTTTGAAGAAAACTTCAAAACATTTGGAGATGAAGTAAAAGATATTGCTAAAGATGGTGGATTTAGTCATTAATAATATATCTAAACAAAAGACTTACATGATAACTGTTATAGTCATCTTTGTAAGTCTTGTTCTATATTATTCATCCATTGATGTATATAATCTAAAACTTCTTTCAATGCTTTCGGTCTTGGGACATGGCCTTCGTCAAGTTGATAAAATGTATCATGTTTGACCCCTTTACGTTCTAGTTGTTCTTGAAGAAAATACGCTTGATGTATACCCACTTGCCAATCTTTACCACCATGTACAATTAAAATAGGTGGACTGTTTTGATTCAACGTACGTATCGCATTTCTTTGTTCATATGCCTCTTTATCTTTTTTCGGATGACCTACCATACGTCTTAGCATTCCCCTTAAATCCACACGTTCTTCATACATTAAATGAACATCTGAAACGCCACCCCAAATAATATAACTATCAACTGGATCATCCTGAAATGATAATAAACCTTGAATTCCACCTCTTGAAAATCCAATCATATGGACGAAAGCTTGGGGATACTTATTTTTTAATAATCGAATAAGTACTGTTACATCATGTAAATCAGCATTACAAAATTCATCTTTTCCTTCACTACCATTACTTCCTCTATAATAGGGACCTATAACTAATGTATACGGATCAGAAAATTGCATGAGTCTTGAAGCTCTTACTCTACCAACTTGCCCTTTTCCACCACGTAAATACACTACAATTCGTTTAACATTATGATACGTTGGGATCATCTGTAACGCTTTTACATTTAATTCGTCTACTGTATAAGTTATTTCCTCAAATCGATGAGTGTTGGATTCAACAGGCATTGTTCTAATATTTGTAATACCCAAGATCTTTCACCCTTTCTAAACATTTTAAAATTGCTTCATCTTTAATTAAATAACTTTTTTGGTGCTCAGGAATCTCATTAACTAGATGAAATAATATAGGACCTTCTGTTTCCAAATAATCATGTTTATGTTCAATTGATTTCACTTTAATCACGTACACATCTTTTTTAAAAAGTGACTTATCAAAGGTATGAACTTGATATTGCGCGATATAATATAAGGCTTCTACCTTTCCACCTGTTTCTTCATAAAGTTCTCTAGCAATCGCTTGTTGACTAGTTTCATTAATTTCAACTTTACCTCCAGGGAACTCGATACCTCTTTTAGAGTGTTTAGTGAATAATAATTGATTTTGAAATATCGGAATAGCTAAAACGTGGTTTCCATTCGGTATATCGTTATCAGTTTTATATTGCATCGTGACTCGTCTATCATCTTGATCGATAAACTCCATATCACTCATCCCCCTCTTAAATATGATAAAATTATTTAATAATCAAATGTCTATAGGAGGTTTATTTATGCTTAAAAAATTATTTCTAAGCATCATTCGTATTTATCAGCGTTTCATCTCCCCTATGACACCACCAACATGTCGATTCTATCCTACTTGTTCTGAATATACTAAAGAAGCTATAGAAGTATATGGCGCATTTAAAGGTGGCTATATGGGAGTAAAACGTATTTTAAAATGCCATCCATTTCATGAAGGTGGATTTGATCCCGTACCTTTAAAAAAAGACAAACATACACATCATCATTCATAAACAGATAATGCATTTATATTAACTTTAGGGGGATTGAAATATATCAATCCTTCTTTTAATTTGCCTATGCCTTGTGTAAAGTCTGTTTCAAAATAATATCCATCTGGAGTAATATCTCCTGGATAAGACCCTTCTTTTGCTAATAAAGCAGTAAAATATCGACTAAGTCCATATTCATACATCCCACCAACGATCACTTTAATATCTTTCTCTTTTAATAAGTGAATGAGTTCTAGCGCTCTATCTATTCCTCCCAGTCTAAATGGTTTAACCACAACCGCAGTTATAGGATATTGATGAATAATTTTCAAAATTGATTGTACATCCGTTGCTTTTTCATCAATAGCAATAGCAGGATAATGCGTAACATCTATATAGCTTAAATCATTTAAATCTTTAAATGGTTCTTCAACGTATAGAAGGTTGTGTTGATCAATCTCTTTTAATAATTGAAATTGTGACATATCCAGTGATTCATTTGCATCGAGTGCAAGACTAAATTCAAATGGAAGTTCATTGCGTAGCTTTTTTATATCGTTAATGAGATGAGAACTCCATTTTAATTTAATACGTGCTGGCTTTGTGTCTTTAAGTGTTTGTAATTGTGAAGAAGATAAACCACTTACTGTTGCCCCATATTCAACGTTAAAGCACGGTTGCGAATAAAACATCTGATAAACCGCCATCACAACAGTACATCTAGTAGCTGGATAACTATCTAATACATCAAGATAAGGTAACCAGTCACTAAATGTATTGAATGATTGATTTAAAATCTTTTTTGACCATTGTTGTATTCGTATTTTTACTGTCTCAATTGTTTCAGTATCATACCAATCCGTTTCAAATGCATTACATTCACCAAAATAATTTTTCCCTTCATCAGAAATAAATCGTACTATGAGTGCTTTACGATGTGTCATTTCGACTTTAGGCGTCGTAATCGGAGAATGAAACGGCGCTTTATAGTAATAAAATTGTATATCAATAATTTTCATTTAATGATCCTCAGTTCCAACTTTATTACGTTGTAATTTTCCAGTAGAAGTATAAGGTAATGCATTGACGTGTTGATATATCTTAGGAACTTTATATTTTGCTAAATGTTCTTGTAAAAAATTTATAAGATCATTAACCTCAATTGTTTCACTTGCGACATAGTAAAGCGCTGGAATCTGACCCCAAGTCTCATCTTCTTTAGGTACACATACTGCATCTATAATTCCATTGAATGTTTTAGCTACTGTTTCAATTTCATAAGGATAGATATTTTCTCCACCACTAATAATAAGGTCTTTACGTCGATCATAAACCATTACAAAACCATCACTGTCTATTTCTGCAATATCTCCTGTTTTAAAGAAACCATCTTCAAATGTGTTATCCAAATCTTTAGGATACAAATATCCGTTCATTACACTGTCGCCTTTGATAAGTAATTCACCATGTCCCTCTTCATTAGGTTGTTTAATACATACTTCAACATTATCACTTGGTTTACCTACTGTATCATATCGTTTAGCTAACATATCTGGCGAAGCGGTTAGGAACTGCGAACATGTTTCTGTCATTCCAAAAGAATTATAAATAGGTAATTGATAACTCAATGCCTGTTGTATGAGCGTGGATGATAATTTAGCACCCCCAAGTAATATTTTTTCAATTGAGTATGGTTTATTTAAACCAGCATCCATTAGCCACTTTAACGTTTGTGGCACAAGTGACACATGTGTAGGATATTCGTTTTTAATAATAGTCAACATATCTTCAGTATTATATTTATTTAATAAACGTACAGTAAATCCTTCAATCACAGCTCGTAAAATCACGCTAAGTCCTGAAATATGATAAATTGGAAGAACCGATAACCATGTCGTTTGTTGATCAAATCCTAGACTTTCTTTACAACCTAATGCACTTGCATAGTGATTTTTAAATGTTTGAGGTACTGCTTTTTGGGGTCCTGTCGTCCCTGATGTAAACATAATAGATGCAATACGATGAATATCAAATTGTTTATGATTAGGCGTATCAGGATAATCATTGAGTTGATTAAATGAGAGAACTTGATGTGAAGATAAATCGAACTCTTTTGTAGTTAAAATAAGTTGAACATTCACTGAGTTCATTTGATTAGTCATTTCAGTTGTTGTTAATCGTGTATTGATCATTGCAATTTCAATTTGCGCTAACCAACATGCGTGCACTAAAATAACAGAATCAATGTCGTTTCCAATATATAGTCCTACCCTACTTTCATTTAAAGATAATAATTTTTTTGAAAGCTGATACGCTGTAGAATATAATTGATTATATGTTAATGTATACTGACCATCTATAACCGCGATTTTGTTTTTGTTTTTTATACTTTGCTCTTTTAACCAAAATTCCAAAATTCATTCCTCCAATAGTTATACACTCTATATTATAACGATTTTTAAATGACTTAACAGGACTCATGTTTGAATTTATTTTGTGATTGTTTTATTTTTAAAAAGATATTATCCATTTTAAGATAAATATAGTTGAATACTTGATATATCATATCTATAAAAAACTCAGAATGGAAAATAACCATTCTGAGCTACTGTACGGAGAGTAAGGGATTCGAACCCTTGAGACGCGATAAAGCGCCTACACACTTTCCAGGCGTGCTCCTTCAGCCAGACTCGGACAACTCTCCTCTATTCAATTAAATAAAAAAACAGAAGCGATGTTTCACTTCTGTTTATATGACTCCTACGGGACTCGAACCCGTGTTACCGCCGTGAAAGGGCGGTGTCTTA